>DSTMC04003__coassemble_646_pt1 | contig 103273 bp, 93 predicted proteins | sample DSTMC04003__metabat2_low_PE_033 | metagenome-assembled genome bin DSTMC04003
TCGCCTCCCTAAAAATCTGAAATTTCTACTTGACTTTTATTAGCAGGTCTTTCACCGCATGGCGCTTTGCGCGCCTGTGTATGAAGAAAGTATACCATATTCCCCATGCGGCCGCAATTTTTATCCCTCGGCACAGCCGGCCGCAAAATTTTTTTCGGCGCATTTTTGCCGCTCCGGCGGCCCGTTTCAGGGGCAGACAGCAGGTTTGCCGCCCGGGCCGCCGGTTTGCGGGGCAGGCCGGGGTGGCGCGCTTTTTCCGGCGCGAATAGCATGCGGCAGAGGGGCCTGGCCCTTCGCAGATAAGAAAGGAGTTTTGCCATATGAATGAAAAGACCTCATTGCCGCTTGCCATTGCCACCGTGCCCATGCAGCGCTTTGAAAAGCTGTACCCGCTGGAAAAGGCGCTGGCGCACGGCACCCTGTTTCAGGCGCTGGACCTCCCGTTCCGCCCCTGGGAGGGAGGCGAACAGCATGCATGAGAAGGCGCGAACAGATTTGGAAGTGCTGAGCTTTGCCATGGATGAGGTGCGCCTGTTTTTGGACACCCACCCCACAAACACCTGTGCGCTGAAAGCATACCGCCAGCTTCGCACACAGCGCGAGGCAGCCGTGCGCGCCTATGAGGCGGCAGTGGGCCCGGTGGATTTTTACAGCGCAGGCGGAAAAAACGCCTGGAACTGGGTGCAGGGCCCGTGGCCCTGGGAAACGGAGGCATAAGCGATGTGGAGCTATGAAAAACGGCTGCAATTTCCCATTCGAATTCAAACGCCGAACGCAGCCGCGGCAAAGGTAATCATCAGCCAGTACGGCGGGCCGGACGGGGAGCTGGGCGCCTCCATGCGGTATCTTTCCCAGCGCTACACCATGAAAGACCGGCGTGTGGCCGGCCTTTTGACCGACATTGGCACAGAGGAACTGGCCCATCTGGAGATGGTGAGCGCCATGGTGTACCAGCTGACAAAGGGGCTTACGGTGGAAGAAATTAAAAAACAGGGCTTTGACACCTATTTTGTCGACCACACCACCGGTATCTGGCCGCAGGCCGCCAGCGGGGAGCCCTTTACCTCGGTGTGCTTTGCCTCAAAGGGTGACGCCATCACAGACCTGTGTGAAGATATGGCGGCAGAACAGAAAGCGCGCACCACCTACGACAACATCCTGCGCCTGGTGGATGACCCGGACGTGATACGGCCGATCCGCTTTTTGCGCGAGCGCGAAATTGTGCACTTCCAGCGCTTTGGCGAGGCGCTGGAGCGCATTAAACAGACGCTGGACGCCCGCAACTTCTATGCCTTTAACCCGGAATTCGACTGACGGGCGGCGCATGGCCTGGTGTGGCGCGCCCCGGCCCCGGCCTTGCCGGGGCCGGGGCGTTCTGTTGAAAAGCCGGGCCCAATTTGATATCATATCTGTATGCATGGCGGGGCGGCTGATGCCGCCCCCCTGTGCCCAAACAGGCTTTGGAAAACACCAGAGAGGGGAATCCCCATGAAATTGATGTTTGCAAGTGATATTCACGGCTCGGCGCTGTATGCAAAGCAGCTGCTGGCCCGCATGGAAGAAGAGGCGCCGCAGCGCCTTGTTCTGCTGGGTGACCTTTTATACCACGGCCCGCGCAACGGCCTGCCGGACGGCTATGCCCCGAAGGAGGTGGCCGCGCTGCTGAACGCGGTGCGCCCGCGGCCTGTTTGCGTGCGCGGCAACTGCGAGGCCGAGGTGGACCAGATGATGCTGGAATTCCCGGTGATGGCGGAATATTTCCCGCTGATGCTGGACGGGCACATGGCCTTTGTCACCCACGGCCATATCTGGAACGAAGCGCACCTGCCGCCGCTGGAGGCCGGTGACGTGCTTATCCACGGGCACACCCATGTGCGCGCGGCGCAGAAGAAAGAAACCTACTATTTTCTGAACCCGGGCAGCGTGTCCATTCCCAAAGGGGACGGCGTGCGCGGCTATATGGTGTATGAGGACGGCGTGTTCGCCCTGAAAAACCTGGACGGCGGCGTGCTGGCCACGCTGGCGCTGCATGGCTGAGGCGGGCGGCGGGGCCTGCGCGCAAAGTGTGGCTGTGACGCGCAGCATCATCAAAAAATATAAAAAGCCTATCTGGCACCGCTTTATTGGCGCATGTAAAGACTATGCCCTGGTGAACGCGGGCGACCGCGTGGCCGTTTGCATCTCTGGCGGGAAGGACAGCTTTCTGCTTGCCAAATGCATGCAGCACCTGCAGCGCGTGAGCGATGTGCCCTTTGAGGTGGAATACCTGTGTATGGACCCTGGCTATCTGCCGGAAAACCGGGCCCTGATCGAGCGCAACGCCGCGGCGCTGGGCCTGCCGCTGCATATCTTTTGCACGGATATTTTCGACAGTGTGGCAAACGTAATCAAAAACCCGTGCTATTTGTGCGCGCGCATGCGCCGCGGGCATCTTTATAAAAATGCACAGGCCCTGGGCTGCAACAAAATTGCGCTGGGGCACCATTTTGACGACGTGATAGAAACCACGCTGATGAGTATGGTGTGGGGCGCAGAGCTTCGCACTATGATGCCGAAGCTGCACAGCACCCATTACCCCGGCATGGAGCTCATCCGCCCGCTGTACCTTGTGCGCGAGGCGGATATCATTGCCTGGCAGCGCTACAACGGCCTTTCGTTTCTGCGCTGTGCGTGCCGCTTTACAGAAGAGGCGGAAAAGCGCGGGGAGGACAACCCGCACGGCGCGCGCGCGAAAACCAAGGCGCTGGTGGCGGCCATCCGCGCTATGAACCCGCAGGGCGATATAAACGTGTTTCACAGCCTGCACAACGTAAATTTGAACGTGCTGCCGGGCTGGACGCGCGGGGGCTGTGCGCACAGCTTCTTGGACGATTACGCCAGCGCACCGCCCTGGGAGGAGGATGAGGTGTGATACAAAAGCACAAATGGCCTGTGCTGGAATATGACGATTCCCGCGAGGTGATGGTGAAGCCAAACCGAAACGAGGGCTACCGCTTTCCGCCGCGTGCGGTGTTGTTTTTTCACCGGCAGGGCGTGGAAGAATTTGTGAACGGGTGCCGGGCAGACGCCCTGTATGCGGCAAACCACATTGGCCACCCCTGTGAGGAACTGGGCCAGTTTGAAACCATTACAAGGCCGTTCACCGTCTACCGTGTGCCGGTGAACGGTGTGGATATCTGCCTTGCGGCGGCGCCGTTGGGCGCTGGTGCCGCGGCGCAGTTTATGGATTTTCTCATTGCCTGCGGGTGCACACGCATTCTGGCGGGCGGAAGCTGCGGCGCGCTGGAAGACCTGCCGGAAAACGCGTTCCTTCTGCCCACGCATGCCCTGCGCGGCGAGGGCGCCAGCTATTGCTATCTTCCGCCCGCGCGCTGGGTGCAGACAGACCAGGCAGCCCTGCGCGCGCTGGAACAGGCGGCCGCACACTTTGGCGTGCCTGCGCGCCGCTGCCGCACCTGGACGACAGACGGCTTTTTCCGCGAGACGCCCGGCCTTGTGGCTTACCGGCGGCAGGAGGGATGCGCCGTGGTAGAGATGGAATGTGCCGCCCTGGCCGCCTGTGCCGGGTTTCACGGCGTGCAGTTTGCTCAGCTTTTGTACACGGCCGACAGCCTGGCCGCTGCCAGCCATTCCGACCGTGGCTGGGGCGAGGCCAGCGTGCACAGCGCGCTGGCGCTTGTGCTGCACGCGGCCAGCCTTTTGTAAGGGCCTCGCCTGTGAATGGGAAAGGCGAAAAGTGTGAAGAACCTCTTTTTTCTCTGCAGCAGGCCTTTGCATGATGATATCGGGGCAGATAAAATAGAAACAGAGGCCTTTTTTGAAAAAAGCGCCGCTTCCACTGGAAGCGGCGCTTTTGCTTGCTGTTATTTTGCCTCTTTGGCAAAGTTGTCGAAATAGCCCTGAATGAAAATGATGGGGGTGCCCTTGTCGCCAGAGCCGGAGGTAAGGTCGCACAGGCTGCCAATCAGGTCCGTCAGGCGGCGGGGCGTGGTGCCCTGGCTGGCCATTTGGCCCTTCAGGTCTGCGTCTTTGTGCGAAATGCTGTCTTTGATGGCGGCCGTCAGCTCGTCGCCAGAGAGCGTGGCAAAGTCGTTATCTGCCAGATATTTCAGCTTCAGCTCGTTGGGCTGGCCCTCCAGCCCGGCCGTGTAAGCGGGGCTTACCACGGGGTCTGCAAGCTCCCAAATTTTGCCCACAGGGTCTTTGAAGGCGCCGTCGCCATAAATCATGGCTTCAATCTGCTTGCCGGTGGCCTTGCGCAGGGCCCCGGCCAGCGTGTCGACAAAGTGCTGGCAATCCCGCGGGAACAGTTTGACGCTGTCCTCTGTGGCCTTATTCGAGCCAAGCAGGCCAAACTGTTCGTTGTAGCCGCTGCCGTCTACAGGGGCCGTCATAATATCGCTGAGCAGCAGCACCTTCTCGGCGCCTGCGGCCAGAAGCCGCCGCTTGGAGCGCTGGCGGCTGTGGATATCACAGCACAGCACGTTTTTGGTATAGGGCAGAATGGCGCGCACATCGTTGGCGAAAATAAACTCTACCTCACAGCCCTGGCTGCGGAACAGCTCGCCGTAATATTCCACATAGTCCACGCCCGTGAACGGGTGTTTGACGTGGCCGAACAGAGAACGGTACTGTTCTTCGGTCAGCACGTCGCGCCACGGGTCCACGCCCTTTTCGTCCAGAAGGTCCTCGTCAAACAGATGGTTGCCCACCTCGTCCGAGGGGTAGCTCATGAGGATGTAGGCCTTTCGGAAAGCCTTGGCAATGCCCTTCAGGCAGATGGCGATGCGGTTGCGGCTGAGGATGGGGAAGGTGAGGCCCACGGTGTCGGTGCCAAATTTGGCAGCACAGTCTTTTGCAATGGCCTCGGTGGTGGCATAGTTGCCCTGGCTGCGGGCCACAACGGCCTCTGTGACAGCCACAATGTCTCTGTCCTGAAACGTGATGCCCTGCTCTTCGCCGCAGGCCAGGATGGCGTCGGTGACGATTTTGACAAGGTCGTCGCCCTCACGGATGACCGGGCAGCGCACGCCGCGGGAAGTGGTGCCGACAGTTCTCATAGGTGTTTGCTCCTTCTGTTTTAAATAAAGTGTGAAAAACGGAAAAAAGCGGCCCTTGCACACCGGGCCGGTTTTCATTATAATGCAAGTATAGATATAAGTAAATAGAAAATATATTATAGTAGAGATAATAAATTGTTATATCTGGCGCGCATTGCCCTGCGTGCCGGAAATAGGGGGAAGAAAGATGCGGGCGGACCTTTCGCTGTATCGTGTGTTCGTGGCCGTGGCGGACGAGGGCAGCTTTGTGCACGCGGCGGCAAAATTGTACCTGACCCAGCCGGCCGTCTCGCAGGCTATGCGGCGCATGGAGGCCCAGACAGGGGCAAAGCTGTTTTTGCGCGGGCGGCGCGGCGTGCGCCTGACGCGCGAGGGCGAGTTGTTATACCGCCACGCCTCGGCGGCGCTTGCCATGCTGGAGGCGGGCGAACAGCAGCTTGCCCGCGTGCAGAACCTGGAAGCCGGCACCCTGCGTCTGGGCGCGGCAGACACCATCACCAAGGAATTTCTGCTTCCGTTTCTCAGCGCGTTCCGCACGCTGCACCCGGGCGTGCAGCTGCAGGTGACAAACCGCACCTCGGTGCAGCTGGTGCAGAAAGTGCTGGACGGCAAGCTGGACATGGCGGTGGTGAACCTGCCAATAGAAGACGAGCGGCTGTGCGTGCGGCCCATTTTGCAGGTGCACGATATTTTTGTGGCCGGGCACGCCTTTGCCCATTTGCAGGGCAAAACGCTTACCCCGGCCGAACTGGCCGCCCAGCCGCTTGCCATGCTGGAGCAGGCGGCGAACAGCCGCCGCTATGTGGACGCCTTTTTTGCGCGCTGCGGCGTGCAGCTTTCGCCGCAGATTGAACTGGGCGCCCACGGCCTTCTGCCCGATTTTGCCGCCATTGGCTTTGGGCTGGCATGCGTAGTGCAGGAGTTCTGCCGCAAAGAACTGGCGGACGGCACGGTGTTCCCCGTGCGGCTGCGCCCGGCCATTCCGCCGCGCGCGGTGGGGGCCTGCTGGCTTTGTGCGATGGAGCTTTCCGGCGCGGCAAAAGAGTTTTTGCACCTGCTGGAGGGCGGCGCGCCCTCTGTGCCTCAGGCCCAAAAGGGGTAAACCCGCAGCGCTGCGGCACACGCGCAAACAAACAAGAAAAATGGCTGTCGCAAACGCCCCGAAACCGGGAAATTTGCGACAGCCATTTTCATTGGCTGCGGCATGGGGAAGTTCAGTCGTCGATCTCCACCATGACCTTTTTGTTCTCGCGCACGGCTGCGGCGCGCATCACAACGCGAATGGCCTTTGCAATGCGGCCCTGCTTGCCGATCACACGGCCCATGTCGTCTTCCGCTACGGTGAGGTGGTAGACGATGACGCCTTCCTCATTGGGCTCGTCCTCCGTCACACGGACGGCGGCCTTGTCTTCCACAAGGCCCTGGGCAAGCGCCAACAAAAGCTCCTGCATCATAAACCCTCCCTCAAAACCTTACAGAATGTTGTTCTTTTTCAGAAGAACGCGCACGGTATCCGTGGGCTGGGCGCCGTTTGCGATCCAGGCTTTCGCCTTGTCGCCGTCGATCTTCACAACAGCCGGGTCCTTCGTGGGGTCGTAGTAACCGATCTCCTCGATGAAACGGCCGTCGCGGGGGAAACGGGAATCCGCCACCACCACGCGGTAGAACGGGGCCTTCTTCGCGCCCATGCGGCGCAGTCTGATTTTAACAGCCATGCTGTCACCTCCTACACACAAAACATCATTTATTATAGCAGCGGCGGGCACGCCCGCCGGAACTACCGGTTGGGAAAAGGGGCCTTACATCCATTTTCCAAGCCCGCCAAAACCGCCAAAGCGGCGGCCAAAGCCCTTGGGGTTGCGCTTCACCTGCTTCATCAGCTTTTGCATCTGCTCGAACTGGCGCAGCAGCCTGTTCACATCCTCCACCCGCGTGCCGGAACCGGCCGCGATGCGGCGCTTGCGCTTGGGGTTGATGATAGAGGGCTTTTCGCGCTCGGCCGGGGTCATGCTTTGGATAATGGCCTCAATGTGCGCCATTTCTTTCGAGTTTTCCAGCGCGTCCACATCCACCTTGCCGGAAATGCCCGGCATCATGGAGAGCATGGCCCCCACGCCGCCCATTTTTTTCAACTGCTGGAACTGGGCCAGCATGTCGTTCATGTCAAATTTATTTTCCAGCATGCGCTTGGCCGTTTTTTCCGCCTCTTTGGCGTCGGCCGTGCTTTGCGCTTTTTCAATCAGCGTCAGCACGTCGCCCATGCCAAGAATGCGGCTGGCCATGCGCTCGGGGTAAAAGGGCTCCAAATCGTCCAGCTTTTCCCCCACGCCTGCAAACTTGATGGGCTTGCCGGTGACGGCGCGCACGGAAAGCGCGCTGCCGCCTCGGGTGTCACCGTCCAGCTTGGTGAGGATGACGCCGTCCAGGCCGGTGCTTTCGCCAAACGCCTTGGCCACGTTTACGGCGTCCTGGCCGGCCATGGCGTCGATGACAAGCAGCGTCTCGTCCACCGTGACGGCCTGCTTGATGCGCTGCAGCTCTTCCATCAGCGCTTCATCCACATGCAGGCGGCCAGCGGTGTCCAGAATGACAATGTCATTGCCGTAGTCTTTCGCATGGGCCACGGCCTTTGCGGCAATGGCCTCGGGCTTTTCCCCCTCCAGCTTGAACACCGGCGCGCCCGCCTGGGCGCCCACGATGCAAAGCTGCTCGATTGCGGCGGGGCGGTAGATGTCGCAGGCCACCAGCAGGGGGCGGTGCCCCTCTTTCAAAAAGCGCTTGGCCAGCTTGGCGCAGTGTGTGGTTTTGCCCGCGCCCTGCAGGCCGCACATCATAATGACGGTGGGCGGCTTCGATTTGATGTGGATGCGTGCCGGGCCCTCGCCGCCGCCCATCAGGGCAACCAGCTCTTCATTTACAATTTTTATCACCTGCTGGGCGGGGGTAAGGCTCTCCATCACCTCATGGCCCAGGCAGCGCTCTGTTACCGTTTTGATGAACCCTTTGGCGACGGTGTAGTTCACATCCGCCTCCAAAAGGGCCACGCGCACCTCACGCATGGCGTCTTTTACATCCTGTTCGGAAAGCTTGCCCTTGCCGCGCAGCTTTTTGAACACGCCGCCCAGCTTGGAAGCCAGCGATTCAAACGCCATACCATGCGCCCCCTTCCGCAGGGCCCGAAAGCCCGTTTTTCATTCTGCCGTATGTTGCTCAAACATCCCCCAGGGAATCGATGACCCGCAGCATTTCGTCTGCGGCGCGCGCCACCGTGCTGTTCGGGGCATAGCTGCTTGCGTTGGAAAAACGAACCTCTCTGGCCAGGGCCTCCAGCTGGCTGATGCCCTCGCGCAGCGCGCGGGACCGGGCCGCAAAGCCGATTTTTTCCTCCAGCTCCAGCAGGGTGGCCTCGCCGCGCTTGATGGCGTCCCGCACACCCTGCCGCGTAATGCCGAAGTTTTCGGCAATTTCGGCCAGGGAGTAATCGTCGTTATAATACTGCACCATCACATCGCGCTGTTTTTCCGTCAGCACATCGCCGTAAAAATCAAGCAGATACGAGACCTCCCATTTTTTTGCCATGTGCCGTGCGCCCCCTTTTTGTGGGATGCGTGTAAAGCGTTTTGCTTTACACAAGCGCTATCATAGCATAACCCCTGCGGAAAGTCAAGTGAAAAAAGCGGCTTTGCAAAGCTTTGCGGATACGGTATAATAAATGCAAAGGCGCATGCGCCTTTTTTCGGTGTGCACAAAACAAAGGGCAGGTGGCAGGTGCATGGGCATGCATGAAAGTTATTATGAAGTGCTGTATGCGCGCGAAGTGGTGCGCCTTTCCGGCTATGCGGCAAGGCACCGGCTGCCCGGCACGTTTTACGCATACCTTGCCTACGGCGGGGCCACGCTTTCCGCAAAGGACGCTCTGGCGCAGGGCATGCTGGCCATCGCGCAGGAGAAGGGCTTTTTAAAACCGGGCCAGACGGTGGTGGAATGTTCTGCCGGCACGTTTGCAGTGGCGCTTGCCATTGCCTGCGGCCATTCGGGGCACCCGCTTGTGCTGTGCGTGCCGGGCAGCATTGGCCCTGCGCGCCAAAAGCTGCTTACAGAGCTGGGCGCAAAACTTTCCTTTACCACCGGCGGGCGCACAGGCGCCGCTGCCCGTGCGCAGGCGGTTGCCATGCGCACCGGCGGGTATTTTTTGAACTATTTCGACAATGATATCAATGCAGAATTCCACCGCCGTGTGACGGGCCCGGCCATTGTAAAGGCCACCGGCGGCGAGCTGGACGCCATTGTGGTAGGCGTGGGCTCCGGCGGCACCATTACAGGCGTGGGCGAGTATGTAAAGGCGTGGTACCCGGACGTGCGCATCATTGCGGTAGAGCCGGCGGAAAGCCAGGCCCTCACGGGCGGGGTGGTGGGCCGGCACAGCATCCCGGGCATTGGCGCGGGCTTTGTGCCGGAAAACTACAACCCCTATATTGTGGATGGCGTGGTGGCCGTGCCGTCGGCGCGCGCCGGTGTTCTGGCGCAGGAGGTGCTGCGCACAGACGCCGTGCCGGCGGCTCCCTCGGCCGGCGCCGTGCTGTGCGCCATGCACAGCCTTGTGCAGAAAGAGCCGTCCATCCGCCGGGTGCTGGGTGTGTTTTCCGGGGCACAGGCGGTGGAATAGCAAAAAAGTCCCGGCCGGGCCAGGGCCCGCACCGGGACAAAATCGGGACAAAATAATGACCGCTCAGGCGGTGATAAGCTTTATGATGGCATTTTCGCCCTGCGCCGTGATGGAAAATTTATTATCGGAAGAAACCAGATAGCCGCTGCGGCTGCGCATGCTCTTGAGCATATAGTAAACGTGGTTTCGATCGTAATTTTCCCCCAGAAAGCTCATGGCGCTTGTAAGAAAATTGCAGCTTACCGCGGGCTTTCCGTTCTGCCCCGCCCAGTAGATGATAAGCAAAAGCAATTGTGTTTTTGTGAGCTGGCCGTGCTGGGTGCAGAAATTGTACAGGCTTCGCTGCTGATCGCTTGTCAGGCCAATCGAATCGGACACCTGCGCCTTTGCCGTGTTGGGCCGGCGCTTCTGTGCGGGCTTGTCCGGTGCGGCACCGCATATGCTGGGAGCAGTGTGCCCGGCCTGTGCGCCGGGCAAAGGCTTTTCCGGTGTTTCCGCAAGGGTGCTTTGCGCGTCTGTGCAGGCGCTGTCCAGCTCGCTTAAATGGCTGCGAATCAGGCCCCAAAAGGCATCCACATCCGCCTCACTGCCGCTTAGGGTAACTTTTTTGCCTTTTCGCTCTATTGTCATTTTGAAAATATCAGGGTTCCCGCCCAAAGCCAATTCCTCCCATAGCTGTATCTGTTTCCCGTTATAAAATGGGAATGTCCCGATGCCAAGATGGGAGAGCTGTATTTTGGACGGGCCTTTTGGGGGAGAATTCAAATCAGGAAGGAACACGCTGAATGGGAGACGCAAAGCAGCTTCGCAGAAATTTTTTGTGGAACACCTTTGGGCAAATCATTTATATGGTATGCCATTTTTTGTTCGGCATTCTGATTCTCAGCCTGGCGGGGGCAGAGCAATCTGGCATTTTTACCACGGCCATCAGCGCAACGGGCATTTTCCTTTCCATTGCCTCTTATGGCATGTACAATTTCCAGGTGTCGGACGCGCACGAAAAATACACGCAAAGCTGTTACATCCGCAGCCGCGCCTACACAGTGGCGCTGGCCAGCGCCGTGTGCATGGTGTTCACACTGGCGGGCGCCCTTCGGGCAGAAAACGCCTACAGTGCGCTGCAGTGCGCCTGCATTCTGCTTTACCATGCATACCGCATGGTGGAATCTGTTACAGATGTATACAACGCCATCAGCCAGAAGGCCGGCCGGCTGGACCTGGTGGGAAAAACCTATGCGCTGCGCGGCCTGGTGACGCTGGCGGTGTTTGTAGGCGTGCTGGCGGCCACGCACCAGCTGCTTTTGACACTGGTGCTGATGCTGGGCGTCAATATCGCAATGTTTTGTACCTATACCCTGCGTGTGTCGCGCGGGCTTTACCACCCGCAGCCGGTGGAAAAAAGCGCGGTGCGCGCTTTGCTGTTCGAGTGTGCGCCGCTGGCTGTCTATACGGCGCTTTCCACCACGGCGGCCAGCCTGCCCAAAATTGTGCTGCAGCAGCAGTGGGGCAACAGCGCCATTGGCATTTACGGGCCTGTGACGCAGCCTGTGCTGCTTTTGCAGACGGGCGCCACTTACCTGTTTATTCCGTTCATCAACGTGTTTACAGACAGTTATGCCGCAAAGGATAAAAAGGGCTTTTGGAAGGCCGTTTTGGGTGTGCAGGCCGTGGTGCTGGCACTGCTGCCCGCCGGGCTTTTGGTGGCGCATTTTCTGGGCGAATGGGGCCTGGAAACCTTTGTGGGCAGCGGCATGGGGGCCTATCAGTATCTGCTGGCGCCCATGGTGGTAAGCGCAGTGCTCACGGCGCTGGTGCTGTTTTACAGCATGGTGCTGACGGTGATGCGCTGCATGAAAGCATTGATTGCGGCGAATGTATGCGGCATCGTGGCGGCCTATGCCGTCTCGGAGCCGTTCATTCAGCGCTGGGAGCTTCAGGGCACCACCTATGCGGCCATCGCCGCGCTGGCGATGCAGCTTGTGTTTCTGGCGGTGTCGGCACTGGTGCTGGCCCGCAGGTATTTCAGCACACAGGGCCTGCCGAAGCCGGAAGACCCGTTCGACGGCCTGCCCAGCTAGTGGCGGCCGGGCCAGAAAAGGAGAATTTCACACATGGGTTTTGCAAAAGGAAAAAGAGATTGGCGGCGCACGGCGCTGGCCATGGCGTTGGCGCTGGCCTGCTTTTTTGCCACATGGGCGGTGTTCGGCCTGCGGTACGAGCTGAATGACGACGCCCAGCTGGCCAACATCGCCATGGGGGCCTATGGCGAGGACACGCACCATCTGGTGTATGTAAATGTGCTGCTGGGCTGGTTTTTGAAGCCGTTTTATGCGCTGGCCGCAAATGTGAACTGGTACTATTTTCTGCAGGTGGCGGCCAATGTGGCGGCCTTCGGCATGCTGGGCACACTGTGTATGGAGCGCCTTGGCACCAGGCGCGGCCTGCTTTTGTACGGCGGGGTGCTGCTGGCCTTTGGGGTGGATATGTTCAACAGCTTCCAGTATACCAAAAACAGCGCCCTGTACCTGACGGTGGGGCTTGCGCTGCTGGCGTCCGAGCTTGGCGTATGGAGCCTTCGCACGGGGGCTGGCCTGTTCTGGGCCGTGTTGGGCAGCATGGTGCGTTTTCAGAACTTCTTTGCGGTGGGCGGCCTTGCCGCGGCACTTTTGCTGTGGCGCTTTCTCTGCCTGGAAAAAAGGGCCCGCCTGCGCGCTTTGGCCGCGGCGGTGGCCCTGTTTGCGCTGGTGGGGGCGGCCAAAGCCGTGGACCTGGCGGCCTATTCCACCGGCGGCTGGCGCAGTTTTACCGAATACAATGCTGCGCGCACAGAGTTTTCCGATTTTAAAATCTATTCCTACACCGATAAAACACAAATTGAGGCGCTGGGGTACACGGCCAATGATTTTGATATGCTGAAGAGCTGGAGCTTTTACGCGCCGGAGGTATTCACGCCGCAGGCGCTGGACGCGCTGAGCGAGAATGCGCCGCAGGCCGGCTTTGTGCAAACGGCCAAAAGCACGGTGTATACGCTGGCCGGCCTGCTGGCCGGCCGGCCGTACCGGCTGGCGTTTGGCGGCGTGCTGCTGGCGTGGCTGTTTTTTGCCGGCAAAAAGGGCAGGCTGGCCTTTCTGGGCACCATGGCCGTGTTTGGCGCCGAGGTGTTCTACCTGCTGTATCAGGGACGGTTTGTGCGGCATGTGGAATTTTCCATGATACTGGCGGCGGTGGTGTTTGGCGTAATGTGCATATCGCCGCGCGCCGGGGCTGTGCCGGGCCGCCGGGCGCTGGGGTTTGCCGCGGCGGCCGTGTGTGTGGTTTGCCTGCCGTATTTTATGCAGCTGCGCACAGACATGCAGCAGTACCGCATAGACCGGGTGGACCGTCCGGAATATTATGAAATGAGCGCGGACAAGGAGCACTTGTACCTGATGGACGTGGAGACACTGGATTCCCTGGCCGGGAACAATGTGTTCCACCCGCGCCCGGCCGGCTTTTTCTCGAACATAGTAGAATTGGGGGGCTGGCTTTCTGGCGCGCCGCACCGCGTAGAGGCCCTGGCAGCCTATGGGGTGGAAGACCCATACCGCGGCATCACGGGCGACAATGTCTACCTGGTAGATTCCGTGTACGTCAGCACCAAGCAGGCCTTCCTGCGCGAGCACTACGGCATGGAAGTGGAAATGGAAAAACTGAAAGACTACACCGCGTGCAGCCTGTATAAGGTGCGCGAAGTACAGCAGTGAGAAAAAGAAAAAGCGGCTCCCCGTGGTTTGGCACAAACCACGGGGAGCCGCTTGCGTTTACAGGGGTGAAAGGCCGCCGCCCTCACAAAAACAATTCATTCGGCTTGCGGGCCTCGCAGGCCTTTTGCAGCCTTTGCTGTGCCCCGGCCAGGGCCGCTGCATCCACGCGGCGTGCATGGGCCGGGCAGACGGCGGCACGCGCATGCAGCCAATGCAAAGGGATGCATCGGTTTGCGCGGGCGCCTGCAGGGGAATGGCCCCCACGGGGCAACGGCTGGCACACAGGCCACAGGCGGTGCAGCCCGCGCCTGCGCGGGGCTTCAGGTCCATGACGCCCAGCGGGCGGTAGGGCCGGTTGCCCGGCAAAACGGGCCGTGGCACTGCGCCGCCGTCTAGTGCCGCGCGCACCTGCCGGGCAAAGGCGGCAAGCTGGGCGGCGTCCGCCGCATCGGGCCGCTTTGCGGCGAACTGGGGGAAAATCGAGTGCTGCGCCACGGCGGCCACACCGGCTGTGCAGCGAAAGCCCGCGGCACAAAGAAGGCCGGCCAGCTCGGCCAGGGTGTCCTCAAAGGCGCGGTTGCCGTACACGGCCATCAGGATGGCGCGCGCCCCGCCGCCGTGCATCTGCCCAAGGCGTTCGGCGGCCGGGCGCGGCACGCGGCCGCCGTAGGCAGGCACCGCCACCAGGCAAATGTCCCGGGCGGTGAAAGCCATGTCGGAAAAGGCAAGCGCCCTGTCTGTCAAATCAATGGGGATACCATCTGAACAAAACCCTTTTAAAAAGAACCCGGCCGCTTTCCGCGTGCCGCCCACGGGGCTGAATGTGATAGCGTAAACAGCCATGCGCCGCGCGCCTCCCTTTTTAAAACTCAGTTAGGTGCTGCCCAAAAACGGGCGAAAAACTCAAAGGTCGTACAAAAGAGCGCTGTAATCCGGCACGGGCCAGAAATTCTGCGGAAGCTGCATTTCCAGCGCATCCACAGCGCGGCGCAGGGCGGCCATTTCGCGGTGCGCCATCTCGCGGCAGCGGCCCGCGCGCTCGCCCTCGTTCAGCTCGGCGCAGTCGATGGCATCCAGCGTGCGGCGCAGCGCCTCGGCCGCGCCGGCGGCCACGTCAATGGAGACACACAGCTTTTCCACTGCGGCCTTGGCGCTTGCGCAGGCACAGCTGCACTGCTCGGTAAGGCGCTCGGCCTTTGCCACCTCGGCCAAATACCGGTAACTGGCGGGCAGAATGCTGCGGCTTACCATCTCCAGCATGGTGGCCGCGTCAATGTGCATATGCTTGGCATAGCCTTCCAGGGTGATTTCATAGCGCGAATGGCACTCTGCCTGCGTCAGCACGCCGGTGCGCTCGAACATGGCCACGTTTTTCTCGGTGATATAGCTTGCCGCGGCGCGCACCATATCCGGGATGTCCGGCAGGCCCCGGCGCGCGGCCTCTGCGCGCCACTCGGCGCTGTAGTTGTTGCCGTTGAAGACAATGCGGCCGTGGTCGCGCCAGGTGTCTGCCACAATGGCGCGCACTTCGGCGGTTTTGTCGGCGGCCTGCTCCAGCCGCGCGGCAAAGGTGGCCAGCGCGTCTGCAACAATGGCGTTCGTTACGGTGTTGGCAAGCCCAATGGACTGGCTTGCGCCCACCATGCGGAATTCAAACTTGTTGCCGGTGAAGGCGAAGGGGGAGGTGCGGTTGCGGTCTGAATCGTCGCGCTTTACCTGCGGCAGGCTGCGCACATCTGCCAGCACCTCGCCGTATTCCGCATGCTTCAGGCGGTGCCCCTCGGCAATTTCGCGCAGCACATCTGTCAGCGCATCGCCCAAAAACACGCTTACAATGGCGGGCGGGGCCTCGTGGCCGCCCAGGCGCTCTTCGTTGCCCGGGCAGGCGGCGGCCAGGCGCAGCAGGTCTGCATACTGGTCCACCGCGGCCAGCACGGCGCACAGCACCACAAGGAATACAGGGTTCTCTTCCGGCGTGCGGCCGGGCTTCAGCAGGTTTTTGCCGGTGTTTGTTACAAGGCTCCAGTTATTGTGCTTGCCCGAGCCGTTCACGCCTGCGAACGGCTTTTCGTGCAAAAGGCAGGCAAAGCCGTGGCGCAGCGCCACTTTGCGCATCAGTTCCATCATCACCTGGTTGTGGTCGCAGGCGATGTTGGCCGTGCTGAACACGCTGGCCAATTCGTACTGGCCGGGGGCCACCTCGTTGTGCTCGGTTTTAGCGGGCACGCCAATGCGCCACAGTTCGTCGTCCAGCTCGCGCATGAAGGCGCGCACACGCTCGGAAATGCTGCCGTAATAGTGGTCGCCCAGCTCCTGCCCTTTGGGCGGCTTTGCACCAAGCAGGGTGCGGCCGCATACCTTTAAATCAAGGCGCTTGTCGAACAGCTCTTTGTCCACCAGGAAATATTCCTGCTCGGCGCCTACCGTGGGCAGCACCGAGACGGTTTCGCTGTCGCCCAGCGCGCGCAGCACGCGCAGCGCCTGCCGGTTCAGCGCCTGAATGCTGCGCAGCAAAGGCGTTTTCTGGTCCAGCGCCTCGCCCGTGTAAGCGCAGAAGGCGGTGGGAATATACAGCGTGGTGCCCAGCACAAAGGCGGGGCTGGTTGGGTCCCACGCGGTGTAGCCGCGCGCCTCAAAGGTGGCGCGCAGCCCGCCCGAAGGGAAGGACGAGGCGTCGCTTTCCCCCTTTACCAGCATTTTGCCGGAAAAGCGGGTGATGGGTTCGCCCTCGCGCACGCCGTCTATGAAGGAATCGTGCTTGCCTGCGCCTGCGCCGGTCAGCGGGATGAACCAGTGGATGTAGTGTGTGGCGCCAAGCTGCATGGCCCAGTTTTTCATGGCATCCGCCACCACGTCGGCCACACGCGGGTCCCACTGCTCGCCCTCGTCGCGGATGCGCCGCAGCGATTGATATACTTCCTGCGGCAGCCGCGCGCGCATGGCGCGGTCGTCGAACACATGGCTGCCAAACTGCGAAAATGCACTGTTTTCCAAACCGGTTCCTCCCTGAAAAGCACTGGTGAACTGAACAAATTTCCACAACAGGGATATTTTATCACGCGCGCACGCAAGGCACAAGGGCAAACCGATTTTTCTTGTTTCCTTGCGAAATTTGGTGAAGTTCGGTATGATAGGGGAGTATATTCCGCAGGCCGGATGAGTGGAATACTGCCGCCTGCGGCGTGCATATCGTAACAGGAAGGGGGGCTGTGCCCATGAAGCTGCGCCAAAGCATGCGCGACACGCTGCACTTTTTTGCCTGCGCGGCCGAGCGGTGGCTGGCCGTGTTCTTCCTTCTTTACCCGCTGTATGCCGAGCAGGTGGCCTGCGCCGGGCTGTCGCTTCCCCTCACGGCAGAAAAAGCCTTGCTGGCGCTGGCCCTGGGCGCGGGCATCGCCCTGTGCGCCAACCTGCCGCGCCGCCCGGCCTTTGGCTTTGCCCTGGCGGCCGTGCTGTGTTGTGAGGTAAGCGTCATGCACATTTCCCAGTTCATCTACTGGAATATTTTTCAAACGCCCTACTTTCTGCGCTCGGCCCAGGGGCTGGGCGCGGCGCTGGAATTCTGGCGGGTGGCCGTTTCCGAGGCAGTGCAGAACGCAGGGTATCTGATTCTTTATGCGGCACAGCTGGTGGTTTTGTTCACCTGGGTGCGCCGCACCATGCTGCGGCGCCGCCACCGCGGGCCGCGCCGCGCGCCTGCGGCGGCCTTTCTGGCACTGGCCCTGTGCGCAGGCGCCGTGCTGGCGCAGAATGCGGAAAACATCAGCCTGCTTACCACGGGCTATGTGCCAGTCTCCAGCGCGCGGCGCTTTGGCATTGTGCCCGCCATGGCGCTGAACGCCAAATATGACCTGTTCGGCGCGGGCGCCCAGGCCGCGGGGGCAGACCTGTCGCAGCTGGAGGTGCAGCGGGCGCAGGGGCAAGCGCAGCCCGCCCAAACAGATGCGGCGCGCCTGCCTGGCAAGGAGTACGGCGAAAATGTGATGGATATCCATTTCGACCTGGAAGAGGAAGACGCCGTGCTGCAGGACATGAACCGGTATTTCAGTGAAAAGCAGCCCACTGGGAAAAATGAATATACGGGCCTGTTCGAGGGCAAAAACCTCATTTATATCACGGCCGAGGGCTTTTCCAAATTTCTGATTGACGAACAGCGCACGCCTGTTTTATACCGGCTGGCCACAGAGGGCTTTCACTTCAACCAGTTTTATACACCTCTGTGGGGCGTAAGCACATCGGACGGTGAATTTGCCGCCACCACCAGCCTTGTGCCCAAAAGCGGCACGTGGAGCTATACCGACATCATCGGCCATGAAATGCCCTTTGCCCTGGGCAACCTGTTCCGGCAGCGCGGGGCGCAGACGCTGGGGTTCCACAACCATTCCTATACCTATTACAACCGGGACAAGTCTATGCCCACCATGGGGTACACCTATTACGGGCAGGGCCACGGGCTGGAACTGACCGAGCAGTGGCCGGAATCTGACGTGGAGATGATGGAGCAAAGCGTGCCCATGTATGCCGGTGAGCCGTCGTTCCATGTGTACTACATGACGGTGAGCGGCCATTTGGGATATACCTTTGACGGCAACATGATGGCCGCAAAGCATAAGGATGAGGTGGAGGACCTTCCCTATTCCGATGAGGTGAAAGCCTATATCGCCTGCAACCTGGAACTGGAAGATGCCCTGGAAAGCCTGCTGGAACAGCTGGAAGAGGCGGGCGCGCTGGAAAACACCGTCATTGCCCTCACGCCAGACCATTACCCCTATGGCCTTACGAATGAACAGTATGCCGAGCTGCGCGGGCAGGAAAGCCTGGAAGAGACTTTTGAATTGTACGAAAGCGCTTTTCTTCTGTGGACGCCCACCATGGAACAGCCCGTAGAGGTGGACACTGCCTGCTCTTCGCTGGATATTCTGCCCACACTGTTGAACCTGTTCGGCTTTGAGTACGACTCCCGCCTGCTGATGGGCACGGATGTGTTCAGCGGCACGGCGCCCACTGTGGTGTTTGCCGACAAAAGCTTTATTACGGATGAGATTTTTTACGATGCCACGAACGGCCGTGTCATCCAGCGCACCGCCACAGCCCCCACGCAGGAGTATCTGGATGCATGTGTGCAGAAGGTGAACGATATGTTCGCTTATTCTGCCTGCATCATTGAGACGGATTATTACCGCTACCTGTTCGGCGGCCAGTGAAAGCGCTGCCGCAGCAAAAAACTCCCCCGCGGGCCCGCGGGGGAGTTTTGTTTTGTCCCAAAGGGAAAAGGGGAAGGGCTCAATTCCCCCAAAAAGGCCATGCGCTTTCACACACGGGCAATGTGGGAGCACGGCCTTCCAAAAGCAAAGGGGAGCCTGTCCGCAAAAAAGCCCCCTGCCCGGCCCTGGGCCGTTTGCAATGGCCCGCCGCCCTGCTGCATCTGGCAAAATGCAGCAGGGCGGGCGGCCATTCAGAAGGGGGTGAAAAAAGAAGATGGCATGTTACAATGGGAGTGCGCTGCGCAGGCACAAAATGGGAAAAGCGCGCATATCTCCCTTCTTTTTCATCATACATGAAATAGATGGAAGAAGAAACAGGCGGAACTTACAAATTTTGAGTTTATTTTTTGTGCGAGAAGGAAAAATTCTGGAAAACAAAGGGAGAAAGCAGCAGTTCTTGCATGCTTTTGCCGAAAACAGCACACTTTGCACCCGGGCTACGGTGTGATACAATAACAAAAAACGTGTATCCGGGGGCGGCGGCAATGGAATATATCATGCAGAGAAAACAGGACGGCAACACCTGCGGTGCCTTTGTGCTGGCGTATTATCAGTGGGAGAAAGCAGGATGTGAAACGGTGCAAGAGGAGGCTGGCAGGGCCTATGTGGAACAGCTGTACCGGGAAATTGTGTTCGGCAGCACAATGCCCGGCTTTGAGACATATTCCAACCCGGTGCTTATGATGCGCTGGCTGGCGCAGCAGGGCGCAAGGCCTGTGTTCTATTTGGGAGAAAACCCTTTGGTGCAAAAGATGTTTGCCGTGCTGCAGGCCTCGGCAGGGGCAGAAATTGCCGCGCTGCAGGAGGCGGGGATGCTTTGCCGCGAAGCGCTGGACGTTTGCCATGCAGGGGAATATTCGGTGCTGGTGTGCCAGATGGAAGAGGACGGCGCGCCTGCGGCCAAGCTTCACTATGTGCTGATGAAAAAGGCAGGCGGGGGCATGCCGCTTATTGTAAACCCGTGGCACGGGCAGGCGCGGTCGACCGCCCGGTGGCCGCAGCCCGGCGCCCTTCTTGAGCCGGGCCTGCTGTGGACGGGCGCGGCCATCGGCATTCTGGACGCCTGAAGGGCGCGGGCGGCTGCGCCCATGCCGGGCAGCGGGCAGGGGCCGTTTTTCATGTATCTTTAATCCGGGCCTGTTAAAATGGGCGCAAAGGGCACTGGGCCGGTGCCCGAAAGAACCAAAAACCGAGGTGGCGGAAATGAGGATTCTGGTGGTGGAAGACGAGCAGGCGCTGAACGAGCTGCTGGTAAAGCAGCTGCAGGCGGCGCATTACAGCGTGGACGGGTGCCTTACTGGCAGCGACGCGCTGGATTACCTGCTGGGGGCGGAATATGACGCCGTGGTGCTGGACATCATGCTGCCGGGCGTCAGCGGCCTGGAGGTGCTGCGGCGCATGCGCGCCAAGGGCGACCGCACGCCGGTGATTTTGCTTACCGCGAAGGACGGCATTGAAGACCGGGTGACCGGCCTGGATGCCGGTGCGGACGATTATTTGGTAAAGCCCTTTGCCTTTGACGAGCTGCTGGCGCGGCTTCGTGTGATGACGCGCCGGGCCAGCGCCAGCGTCAGCGACGTGTTCACTGTGGCAGACCTCACGGTGGACTGCGCGGCCCGCACCGTAAGCCGCGGCGGCGTGCCGGTGGCGCTTTCGTCCAAGGAATTTGCCATTTTGGAATACCTGGTGCGCAACCGAGGCATTGTGCTTTCGCGCGAGAAAATCAGCCACCATGTGTGGAACTATGATTATGAGGGCGGGTCGAACGTGGTGGATGTCTATATCCGGTATCTGCGCAAAAAGCTGGACGACGGCTTTTCGAAAAAGCTGCTGCACACGGTGCGCGGGGCGGGCTATGTGCTGAGGGAAGAGCCATGAAGCACCGTTTTACCATTCAAATAAAAGTTACGCTGTGGTTCACTTTGCTGATGGTGCTGCTTGCCGTGGTGTCGCTGGCATTTCTGTTTTATGTGGGGGACCAGACCGCGCAGGAGGACACCAGGCGGCAGATGACCGCCATGGTAGAGGCGGCCTGGCCGGAGATTGATTTCGATGACGGCAGGCTGGACATTGACGACGACCTGGAATATTTCCGAAACGGCGTGTACCTTTCCATCTATGATTCCGGCGGCATCCCGCTGTATGGCGCGGTGCCAAGGGAGTTCGACAATTCGGTGGCCTTTGCCGACGGCCAGCTGCGCACTTTGCCGGGCACGCAGGGGCGGTGGTATGTATACGACGCACAGCGCACGGTTGCGGGTTATGGCACTGTGTGGGTGCGCAGTGTGGCGGCCGCAAACCAGGTGGATTCCACCATTCTCACCCTGCTGCGCCTGGCGCTGGTGGTGCTTCCGTTTTTTGTGCTGCTGGCCGCTGTGGGCGGGCATGTGCTGGCGCGGCGCGCTTTCCGCCCGGTGCGGCGCATTACGCAGACGGCGCGCGAGATCAGCGAAGGAAACGATTTGTCGCGCCGCATTGCGCTGGGGGAAGGGCGCGACGAGGTGTATACCCTGGCCGCAGAATTTGACCGGATGTTTGCCCGTCTGGAAGAGGCCTTTGAAACGGAAAAACAGTTTACCTCCGACGCCTCGCACGAGTTGCGCACCCCCACGGCCGTCATTATCTCTCAGTGTGAATATGCCCTGGCCCACGCCGAAACGCTGGACGAGGCAAAGGCCGCGCTGGCCAGTGTGCTGGGCGAGACGGAAAAAATGGCGGGGCTGCTGTCTCAGCTGCTGATGCTGGCGCGGGCCGACAAAAGCCATAAAAAGCTGAACCTTGAAACGGTAGACCTGAGCGGGCTGGCGGCCGCGGTGGCGGAACAGCAGCAGGAAAACGCCGGGGCGCGAGGCATTGCCATTCAAACGGAGATAGAGCCGGGGCTGGTGCTGCAGGGGGACGAGACCATGCTGATGCGCATGCTGATAAACCTGATTGAAAACGGCATCAAATACGGCCGCGAGAACGGCTGGCTGAAGGTGGCGCTGAAACGGCAGGGCACATGCATCTGCGGCAGCGTGCAGGACAATGGCCCGGGCATTGCGCCAGAGCACCTGGGCCAGGTGTGGAAGCGCTTTTGGCAGGCCGACCCCGCCCGCGGCGGCAGCGGCGCAGGGCTTGGCCTCTCTATGGTGAAGTGGATTGCCGAGGCGCACGGCGGCACGGTGGATGTGCACAGCGAATTGGGCAAAGGAACAGAGTTTACCTTTTCGCTGCCCTGCCAGGCGGCGCCGGAAGAAAAGCGATAAGGCTGGGCGGCGCGCCGGGCCGGGCAGCGTGCGCCGGCTGCGGGCAGGCCCGCCGAAGGTTTGCACAACAGCCGGCACAGTGTGCCGCCCGGCCCTTTTTTTGCGGGCCGTGCCGGCCGGGATGCACTGTGCCGGTGCGGCCGATATTCAAATATATTATTTTTTGATAATTCTTCTTGTTTAATGCGCCTTTAATTTTTGCGGGTTACAATAAGGCCAGCAAAACAAACACGGGCGCAGCGCAAAGCGCCGCCTGGAACATTTCTGTAGGAAGAAAGGATGCGGATGAAAATGAATAAAAAAAAGATGCTGACGGCCGCGGCTGCGGCCCTTTGCCTGGCGGTGATGGCCGGCTGCGGCGGCGCACCGGTGGCGGGCAGCACATCGGGCAGTGCTTCTACGGCCAGCTCGGCGGTGGCGCCTGTTGCCTCGCCCTCCGGCACGGTTTCGGCCGGCATCGCCGGTGATTCCGGCAATTATATCACCGAAGAACAGGCCAGGGCGGCCGCGCTGGAACATGCGGGCGTGGCAGAGGCGGATGCACAGTTTTTGAGCGTGCGGCTGGATTATGACGACGGCCGTGCGGAATATGATGTGGAATTTTTGCATGGCACGGAAGAGTACGATTATACCATTGACGCGCTGACGGGCGAGGTGCTTTCGATGGACCGCGACGCCGAGTATTCCGGCGGCGCCGCACAGGCAGCCTCTGGCGATTATATTGGCGAAGAGGCGGCACAGCAGGCCGCCCTGGCCCATGCGGGGCTGGACGCGGCCAGCGTCAATTTTGTGCGCACGCACCTCGATTGGGATGACGGGCGCTGGAAGTATGAAGTGGAATTTTATAAAGACAACACGGAATACGACTATGACATTGACGCGCTGACAGGCAGCATCCTCTCGTATGACTATGATGCGGAGTACTATACGGCCCCCGCAACGGGGACGGCCAGCGGTGCCAGCCTGACGGCAGAGCAGGCCAAACAGATAGCCCTGCAGCACGCGGGCGTGGCCGAGGCAGACACCAGCCGCATGGAGATAGGCTTTGACTATGAAAACGGCCGCGCCGTATATGAGCTGGAATGGCGCGTGGGCTGGACGGAATACAGCTATGAAGTGGACGCCAACACGGGGGACGTGCTGAGCTATGAGCGCGATGTGGATTGACAGATGAGAGGCAAAAGGCGCGGGCAAGCCCGCGCCTTTTGCGCCATGGCAGGCGCAAAGAAAGCCTTTTTGCAAGGCGTGCGGCGGCTGCCGGGCCCGGCTGGCGCTTGCGGCCCGGGCGGGGCGTGCAAACCGGATGCTGCACGGAAAAAGATAAGCCGGAAGGCCGTGCATGAACGCAGAAATTGTGGTATAATGGGTTTACCCGGCCAGCCCCGCCTACCCGGTGGAGGCCCATGCCGGAAAACAGCCGTTAAAACCGGCACAGGGCAGCGGCGGAAAGCGCGCCGGAAATGGCGCCAGGCCGGGCCCGAACAAGGAAGGAGCGCTTGTTATGACATTTTACCGTTGTGCCCACTGCGGCAACATCATTACAAAATTGACCGATGCAAAAGTGCCCGTGGTGTGCTGCGGCGAGCCCATGCAGGCCCTGAAGGCGGGCAGTGTGGACGCCGCCGTGGAAAAGCATGTGCCCGCCGTGCAGGTGCAGGCGAGCACGGTGAACGTGACCGTAGGGGAAGTGGAGCACCCCATGCTGGCTGAACACTGGATTGAATGGGTTGTGCTGGAGACAGACCATGGCTTCCACACCGCGGCGCTGGCGCCGGGGCAGGCGCCGAAGGCCACCTTTGTGCTGGCCCCCGGCGAGACGGGCAAAACCGTGTATGCCTATTGCAACCTTCACGGCCTGTGGGAGGCAAAACTGTAACCTGTATGCAGCAAAAGCGGCGGGCGCAGCCAGTGGGCTGCGCCCGCTTTTTGCGCGCCTTGCCGCCGGAAGAAAAAGGCGGCCCGCCATTTTCACGCGGCAAGAGGGCGGCGCAAAGCAGGCCGCCCGCACTGGGGCGTATGTGCCGCCTGCCTTCTGCATGCCGGAAAGCTGCCGCCCCTGCCAGCAGCCGCACCCCCCTTGGCCCGAAGGGCCTACCCGGCCCCGGTGCGCTGGGCAGGCCTCTGGCGCGCTGGTGGCAGATGTGGTATGATAAAAGGCAAAAGGGCGCGGCGCAATGCCTGTGCCGCAGCAAGAAAGGCGGCGCACGGCGCAACGCCGCGCCGGCAGAAAACAGGGGGCTATTGTATGGCACAATATAAACTGGCGTTCCTCGGCACGGGGAACATGGGCGGCGCGCTGGTGGCGGCCGCGGCAAACGGCGGCCATGGGGCTGCGTGCATCCTTTCCAACCGCACGCCGCAGAAGGCGCTGGCGCTGGCACAGCAGTATGGCTGCGCGGTGGCGGCGTCAAACGGCGAGGCCGCCGCACAGGCACAGTATATTTTGCTGGGGGTGAAGCCGCAGATGATGGCGGGCCTTTTGGCCGAAATTGCCCCGGTGCTGCGCCAGCGCCAGCAAAAGGGCGAGACGTTCTGCCTGGTTAGCATGGCGGCGGGGCTTTCGCTGGCGCGCCTTGCCGAAATGGCCGGCCTTGCATGCCCCATTGTGCGCATTATGCCCAACACGCCCTGCGCCATTGGCAAGGGCATGACGCTGGTGGTAAAAAACGAACAGGCAAGCGATGCCCAGGCGGCCGAGCTGTGCGCCCTGCTTGCGGCGGCGGGCGAGTTTGATGTGATAGACGAGGGCCTGATGGACGCGGGCAGCGTAATTTCCGGCTGTGTGGGCGCCTGGGCGCAGATGTTTATAGAGGCGCTGGCAGACGGCGCGGTGGAGGCGGGCGTGCCCCGCGCCAAGGCGCAGAAGTATGCGGCGGGCGCCGTGCTGGGCGCGGCGGCGCTGGCGCTGGAAAGCGGGCGGCACCCCGGCCAGCTGAAAGACGAGGTGTGCAGCCCCGCGGGCAGCACCATTGCGGGCGTGCACGCGCTGGAGCGCGCGGGCCTGCGCGCCGCGGCTATGGACGCCGTGGCCGCGGCGTTTGCCCGCACAAAAGAAATGGGAAAACAGTAACAGAAAAGGCGCCCTTCGGGGCGCCTTTTTGTGCCGCCCGGCGTTGAAACCATGGGCGGTTTTTTCTTTAAACGTCTTTGCCCGCGCACGCCGTGGGCAAGGCGCTGTGCAGCACGCAGGGCATTTTGGGGCGGCAAAACACGCGGCGGCATGCCCGCCGCCAAGGCTGCCCTGTGTTTTCCGCAAAGGCACAACGGGTCAAGCGGCCCTGCCGGGCTGCCCGGTGCGGGCTTTATCTTTGCTGGCCAGGTGCCACAGGGCGCTTGCCGCCCCCAGCAAAAGCGCGGGCAGCACCATCAGCGCGCGGCGCGCGGCCGCCTCCATCAAAAAGAAGTACAAAAACAGGCCGAACACGGAAAGACGCAGAAAAAAGCGGATGTCCCACTCCTTTTGGCGGAACGAGGCCAGCACGCCGGCAAGGTTCAGCCCATACAGCATCACAAGGTAGGCGTTGCACCACACCCAAAACCCGCGGCACGAGCCGGTGAACAGCGCATTGAAGGCGTTGGCCTGCTGCGGCCATTTCAAATACAGCAGCGCCTCATAGCTGCCGTCACACCACACGGTGGCCGTTTTCCGGGCAGAAAAGCGCAGGTATTCCGGCAGGGAATAGCTTTGGTAAAACCCGGCAAGGCGCGCCTGCATGGCCTGGGTGCGCGCGGCCATGGTGGGAAAACTGCGGGCATAATCTACACAGTCCTGGCAGTAGGCGCCGCCGCCGTGCACCGACATGCACATCCATGTCTGCACCGGCAGGCCCAGCGCATCATAGCGCGAAAAATCGGCAAGGCCGCTGTGCAGCACCAGCCAGGCAGGCACGGCCACGGCAAGCGCAAACGCACCCGCAAGGGCGGCCAGCCCCGCCAGACGCTTTTTCACGGCCTGGCTGCCCATAAAGCAAATGGAGATGGCCAGCGCCACCACGGGCACGGCCAGCGTGCCCTTCATCAGCACGCCCAGCCCGGCCACGGCCCCGCAGGCGGCGGCAGCGGCCAGCCGCCCGCTGCGCGAAAAGCGAAAAAGCAGCCAGGCCTCGGCCACCAGAAAAAACATGGCGAACGCGTCTGTGTAAAACACCGGGGTGTAAAAGTAAAACGGCAGGCACAGCGCGCACAGCAAAAGCGCAAGCGCCTCCAGCGGCCGGCCGCCGCGCCCGGCCGCCTGTGCCACCAGCTTGCACAGCAGCACCACCGTGCAGGCCAGCACAGCGGCCGAAAACACCACGGCAAGCCCCATAGAGGCATTGCCCGCAAATTCAAAGCCAAACACCCCTGCAAGCGCATACAGCCCGCTGAATAACAGCAGCAGGGCAATGTTGTTGTAATAGTAAACGAAATAGTCGGCGTATGCGCCGTCCAGCGTGAAGTTGTCCAGCACATCGGGAATGGCGCCGTAAACGGCGGCAAGGTCTGAATGGGGGCTGGGCAAAGCCAGCAGCCCAAACACGCACAACGCAACAAAAAACAGCGCATAGCCCGCGCGCAAGGGCCATTTCAGCGCCTGCGGGCGCGAACAGGCCGCAAGGCGCCGGGCCGCCAAGAAAAACGCGGCGGCCAGCACGGCGGCCAGGGCCAGCACCAACAGAAAATCCTGCATGGCAAACGCCGAAAAGGCCAGAAACCCGGCCATCAGGCAGGCAAAGAACACCCAAAGCGTTTTTTTCAGATACAGCAGCACGCGCCCTGCCCCTTTCTTTGTTTCTGCATCACCGCATGCGGCGCGTTACCACGCGCCGCCGCCCCCGCCGCCAAAGCCGCCGGAGGAAACCCCGCCGCCCGAAAAGCCGCTGCTGCCGCCGCCTGAAGTTTGGGCCTGCGCGGCATATGCCTCGCGGATGGCGGCGTTGAAGTTTTCGTGCATGGCGTGGCCCATATAGGCCGGGCCATGCAGGCCCCAGCCCCAGGCGCACAGGTACCACACGGGGGCTGTGTCCGCCTCAAAGCGGGCGCAGAATTCTTCCGTCATGCCGAACACATAGGCGTAGGGCAGCAGCGCCCAGCCCTGTTCCGGCGTCAGCTTGCCGCCCGCTGCGGCGTCCTGCTCAATATACTCGCGCAGGCCCAGCAGCTGCGCGCTGATCTCGTTGTTATAGGCCGTGGGCTTCACAATGCGCGGCGCCAGCACGGCTGCGGCCAAAACCAGCGCGGCCGCCCCCAGCACGGCCCACATGGGCAGCAGGGCCGTCAGCGAGGCAAAAAATGCGCACGCCGCGGCGCACAGCAGCAAAAGGCCGGCCCCAATGGAAAAGGCAAGGCGCGTGCCGCGGGCAGCAAACCGCCAACGGTATACGCCAAAATGCGCCACCAGCACGGCGCCCAGCGCACAGGCCCCGCTCACGGCGCCCAGCGCCGTGCCGCCGGCCACCAAAAGCCCGCCCGCCAGCACCATACCGGCCAAAAACAGGCCGGCGGCCAGCAGCGGCAGCACAAGCGAGGCCGCCGCAGTGCCGGGCTGGTACAGCTTGTTTTCCCCGTCAAAGTGCTGGGCAAGCTGCGTTTTGGCTTCGGCAAGCTTCTGGGCAAAGCGCTCGTCCGCATGGGCAAACGAAAATTCCTGCTTTTTGCCAAACAAAGCCTGGAAGAATGTGCGCTGGTAAGCAGGCGCGGTTTGAGGAATATCTGCCTTTTTATGCAGCACAACCTCCGGCCTGTCTTCGCTGCCCTTTGCCTCAATGGTAAGCAGCCCCTGCTGTGCAAATTCATACACCAGGGCAAACAGGTCGCGGTCGTCGGCGCAGCTGTCTACAATATAGCCCACTTCGGCGGCGCTTACGCCGTGGGGCGGCGCCGCGCACAGCTGCGGCGCAACGCTTGTGCGCTGTGCGGCCAGCGCACGCACCAGAACAACCAGCGCCGCGGCCGCGGCAAGGCCAAGCAGAACGGCGGCCGCGGCCCACGGCGCCTGGCGGGCGCCCGAAAAATAGCCCTCGGGCAGCGTGGTGCGCAGCACAATATCCTGCCCGGGCTCGATGGGCTGGCCGCACACAAAGCTGGCGGCGTCCTGGCTTACCGTCACAGAGAGGGCCTGCTGTGCCTGTGCGGTGAAGGCCTGCACGGCGCTTTCCGGCAGGGGCTTTTCAAACTGCACACGCCAGCTTGCTTTCTGAATGGGCACTTCCCAGTTTGCCCCAAGCGGGGAATAGATAAATTCATCATATTCAGGCACGCGGTCTGCCCCAAAATCGTACGAGTAATGCAGCGTGTATACCTGTGTGCCGGTGACGGTTTCGTCTTCCGACCCCACGCGGATGAAAAACACGCCGTCCTCGCTGAACGTTTCAAAGGGTACGCCGTCCACCTGCACATCCGTCACACGGGCCCGATAGGGCATGCGCACCGTCTGCCCGCCGGTGGTCTTTTCCTGCATAAGCGAAGTTTGCAAAGCGCGGTAAATGCCGTGACTGGGGGTGGAAAAATCCACCACAATGGTCTCTGTCACATCCATCACGGCGTTTTCGTGCAGCACGGCGCTGCCCTCAAAGCTGGTGATGGAATAACCGGCGGCCTCTGCCTCCTGCGCCCCAAATACGGGCACGGCACACACGGCCAGCGCCAGCACAGCGGCCAACGCGCAACACAGGCGTTTGAACATATCGGCTCCTCCTGGCAATGATAAATCGGCACCCGGCCGGATGCCTGTTTTTCATTATACCATATTTTCTGCTGCGCGCCCGCGCTTTTTGTGCCGGGCCCCATATTTTTGCAAATGCGGCTTTCTGCGCTTGCCAAATGCCCTGCGCCCCTTTACTATGAAAAGAAGAAGCGGGGGCCCCGGGCAGGCGCCCGCCTTCGCCGCCTGCCCCGCCCGCCGGGCCGCGGCCCGGCGGCGCGCGGGCCCCATGCAAAATATTTTCAAAATGTTGAAGAAACAGCGCCGCCCGTGCCGTTACATAGGTGCAGGGCGGAAAAGTGCGGGCCGCCCGGCCGCAAGGCAGCGCCTTGGCGCAACACCCCGCACGCCTATCAAACGCCCCCGCCCGCACGGGGGCGCGTGTGGAGAGGGGGGAAGGCGCACGGCGCGGCACAATGACGCAGCAGGAATTCACAGCGCTGATCAGCCAGTATGAAAAGCTGGTGTACACCATATGCCGGCAGTTTGTGGGCGACGATGCGCTGGCCGAAGACCTTGCGCAAGAGACCTTCCTCTCTGCATGGATGCACCGGGACGACTGCCCGCCGGGCAGCTATAAGCCATGGCTGGCGCGCATTGCGGCCAACAAGGCCAAAGACCACCTGAAAAGCGCCTACCACCGGCGCGTGCACGCCGAAGAGGATGAAAAGCTGCCCATTCTGGCAGGGGCAGACCCAGCGCAGGGCCCCGAGCAGCAGGCCCTGGCAAAAGACGGCGCGGCGCGCATCGAGGCAGACATCCGCGCGCTGAAAGAGCCTTACCACTTGGTGAGCGTGGCCTACTTTTTAGAGCAAAAGCCACCCGAGCAAATTGCGCAGGAGCTTGGGCGCCCGGTGAAAACCGTGCACACGCAGCTGGCCCGGGCCCGGCGCATGCTGCAGCAAAAATTACAGGAAAGGGGAATGCAGGATGGAGCTGTTTTATGAAAACGGCCATTTGACGCCCGAGGGGTTGAACGCCCTGGTGGACGGCCAGCTGGACGAGATGGCCCGGCTGGAGGCGGCCGAGCACCTCAGCTTTTGTGACGAATGCCTGGTGCGCTATACGGCGCTGGTGGAACAGGCCCCGCTTGCGGCCCCTGAAACGCCGCTGGCCCCGGGCGTGTGGCAGCGCATCCGCCGCCGCGCCTGGCGCATTGTCACCAGCCGCTATGCCACGGCGGCAGCGGCAGCGGCATTTGCCCTCATCATCTGGGGCACAGGCCTGTTCCAGAACCTTGGCACCCCGCGCGAGGTAAAGCCTGCCCCGCCGGCCGAGCCCAAGGCATACAGCACCGTCACCTCGCGCATGAACGAGTTCGTCAGCGAAACAGGCCGGCAGATCAATGCGGCCATCACAGACTTTTTCGCCCGCTTCCAAAAGGGCGCACAACAGTAAAAGGAGAGAGTTATCATGAAACGGAAAAGCGGCTTTTTAACCTTCTGCCTGGCCTTCTGCCCCGGCGCGGGCCAGATGTACCAGGGCTATATGAAGCGCGGCACTTCGCTTGTGGTGCTGTTCATGCTCATCATCATGCTGGGCACGCTTTTGAATATGACGCCCGTGGCCCTGTTTGCCCTGGTAGTGTGGATGTACTCGTTTTTTGATACCTTCAACATCCGCAGCCGCATCATTGCCAACGAGCCGATGGAGCCGGACGCCTGGCTGGTAGACCCTGCAAGCCTTGCAGGCGGCAACTGGAAAACACTGGTGGAAAAGCGCCACCGCGTGCTGGGCATTGCCCTGGTTGCCATTGGCGCATATGCGCTGTATTCGAATTTTATTGCGCCCGTGCTGTGGGGCTTTGTGTATGCATATGAGATGAGCTGGCTGGCCACTTTGCTGAACAGCCTCACCACCACCCTTGTGGCCGTGGTGCTGATTGGCTTCGGCGTGTTCCTGATGCGCGGCCCGGCCGCCCAAAAGCCGCGCCAGCCGGAAGAGGACTATGTGGCCTTTAAGGGCACGGAAGGCGCAGAGAATACGGAAGGGGACGACAGCCATGTGTGACGAAATGCACCGCTCTGAGCCCGCGCAGGGGCCCGCGCCCCGGGCCGCGGCTGCGCCGCAGCCCCCCGCCGCACCGCAGCCGCCGGCCCCGGCCGGCGCGCCGCGCAAAGTGCGCCGCGTGGGCACGTTTACCATGGGGCTGTGCCTGGTTATTGCAGGCGTGGCGCTGGTGGTGGGCATGTTCCGCCCCGGGTGGAACATGCTGAACCTGTTCAAACTGACGCCGCTGGTGCTGGTGGCGCTGGGCACCGAGCTTTTGCTGGCCTCGGCCGCCAAGGGCGACACGAAGCTGAAATATGATTTTCTCTCTACCGTGATGTGCTTTTTCCTGTTGCTGGCGGGTTTTGCCGGCGTGGTGGGCATGAGGATGGCGGAATATGCTTCGCCGGAAACCGTGCAGCGCCTGGAGGCAATGGAAGATGAGTGGGACACCGCCGTGGGCACGGCCCTTGCCGGAAACGAGGCCGTGGCAAACGCAGAAACCTATGTAAATTACAACTTCAGCTGGCCCGAGCGCACGCTGGTGCCCCAGGCCCTGGCCGAACTGGGCGACGGCGCCAGCGCAAACGTCACCCTGGCGGGCGAATATGAGGACGTGCAGGCGTTTCTTGCGGCGGCACAGCCTGTGGTGCAGGCCGTGAAGGGCTGCGGCGTGGACATGCCAAGCATCCATCTGGCGGCCGGTGGCCCGAATGGCACGCAGTATCTGCTGGACATCTGCGGCGCATTTGCCCACCAGCGCGCCGTGACGGACCTGGCCAGCCAGGTGACGGTGCAGCAGTGGGTGGAAGGCGCCGGCTGTTACATGGATGTGCAGGAAGCGGCGCAGTGGACGGTCGAGAACGATGCCGCGGCCCGAGAGGAAGAAGTGACCCGGCGCGAAGAAGAACTGGCCGCCTGGGAAGAGCAGCTTGCCCAGCAGCAGGCTGAGCAGGAGCAGCGCGAAAGCGAGCTGGCCACACAGCAGGAAGAACTGGCCGCGTGGGAAGAAGAGCTGGCCATGGCCTCTGCGCCGGCCGTCTGAAACGCATAGAAAACGCCCGCAAAGAAATAAAAAAACACAAGGCGCGCCGCGCAGCGCGCCACAAGGCCGGGCGCCCGGAAGCGGGCGCCCGGCCCTTTTTGTGCGGCCGCCCTTTACCTGCACTTTGCACAGAATATACGGCCCGGCGCTTGTGGTTTGGCCGTTTCCATGGTAAACTAAAACAGAAATGCACGGGCGCGGCGGCACCGGAATGCGGCCGGGCGCCCGAAAGGATGTGCGAGGGCGTGCTGAAAAACTTTACCAAAAAAGAAAAGAGCTGGATGATGTACGACTGGGCCAACAGCGCTCATTCGGTAATTGTGGTTACCATCCTGCCCATTTTTTACAACACGGTGGCAGAATATATGGCAGACGCCGCCTCCGGCATGACAACGTGGGGCTATGCCACCAGCGCGGCCATGGCCATTGTGGCGCTGCTGGCGCCTGTGCTGGGCGTGTTTGGCGATTTCAAGGGCATGCGCAAAAAGCTGTTCACCATTTTTATGCTGGTGGGCGTGGTGAGCTGTGTGGGCCTTGCCGTTACCCCGCAGCTGGATTTTATGGCCCCCGGCATGGCGGAAAAGGTGGGCATGGCGGTGCTGGCGCTGTATATCCTCTCCACCATTGGCTTTGCGGGCGCAAACCTGTATTACGACAGCTTCCTGAACGATGTCACCACCGAAGAGCGCATGGATAAAGTCTCCACCATGGGCTATGGCCTGGGGTATATTGGCGGCTCCACCATTCCGCTGCTGGCGTTCCTCATCATGAACCTCATTCTGGGCAGCGGCGCCATGTTGTTCTGCCTGTCGTTCGCCTTCGGCCTCACGGCGGTGTGGTGGTTTGTGTTCAGCTTCCCGCTGTTGAAGAATGTAGAGCAGGTGAGCTATGTCGAGCGCGAAAAGGGCGCCGTGCGCCAGGCGCTGAAAAGCCTTTGGGCCACCATAAAAGAGATTTTTAAGAACAAAGAGATGTTTGTGTTTCTCATTGCCTATTTCTTCTACATCGACGGCGTGAACACCATCATTCACATGTCCACCAGCTATGGCGACACCCTGGGGCTGGATTCCACCAGCATGCTGCTGGCGCTGTTGCTGGTGCAGGTGCTGGGCCTGCCGTTCTGCCTGCTGTATATCAAGGCAAGCGAGCGCTTTGGCGCGCGCGTAATGGTGGGCGTGGGCATTTGCATTTACATGTGCGTCACGGTGTTCGGCTTCTTTTTGCGCGAGGTGTGGCAGTTCTGGGTGATGGCCGTGATGGTGGCCACCAGCCAGGGCGGCATTCAGGCGCTGAGCCGCAGCATGTTTGGCAAAATGATTCCGGATAAAAAGCGCACCGGGGAATTTTTCGGCTTTTACGATATTTTCGGCAAATTCTCTGCCATCATGGGGCCTGCGCTGGTGGGCCTCACCAGCGCGCTGGCGGCAGACGTAATGCTGAAAAACGCGGGTGAAACGCGCGCCACGGCCAGCGAGGCCCTGCTGGCGCAGGTGAACGTGGACGCCGCGCCCTGGGGCATTTTGAGCGTGCTGATTATCTTTTTCATCGGCGGCGGGCTGTATTTCTTCGTGCTGCCGAAATACCGCAAAAAGAAGGGTTGAACCATGCCGGAGGCCTATACCCACATCCGCACCGCGCGCCGCACACTGGCGCAAAGCGGGGCCCCTGCGCCCGACACGGCCGCCTATGAGATGGGCGCCAACGGGCCGGACCCTCTGTTTGCCTACCATGTGCTGCAAAGCGCAAAAAAGCGCCCGTACGATTTGGCCGCGCTGGGCGGGCGCATGCACGAAGAGCAGACGGGCCGCTTTCTGCGGGCCATGGTGTTCCGCGCATGGAGCGAGGCCCAGCGCAGCTATACGCTGGGGTTTTTAAGCCACTATGCAGCCGATTCCACCCTGCACCCCTATGTGGAGGCCCTGTGCGCGCCCGGCGGCGTGTTCAGCGGCCCGTATGGCCACGGGTTTTGCGAAGTGGCGCTGGACAGCGAGCTGCACGAGCAGGACGGCCTTGGCCGCGCCGTGCCGAAAGAGCACGCCGCGCCCGCCCTTTCGCCCAAGGCGCTGGCAGAGGTTTGCGAGCTGTTGCACGCGTGCATTCTGGAGGTGTACGGGCTGGAGGTGTCGCGCGAGGCCCTGGCCGATTGCTTTCACGATTTTGCCTGGCTGCACGGCATGTTCTGTGCCGGCGCGGGCAAGCGCTTTCTCATTCGCGCGGTGCAGTTGTTCATGGGTAAGCCCGGCTGGGGCATGAGCCATGTGACGCCCGCCGCGGCGCCGCAGGGCGGCTTCCCGGAACAGTGGGAAAACCCCTTTACCCACGCGCAGCAGAAAAGCGGCCCGCCGGCGCTGCTGGCGCAGGCGCAAGAGCTGGGCAGCCAGTACCAGAAAGCGGCCACCGCCTATTGGGAGGGCGTGCTGGACAAAGTGCAGCTTGCCGCCGTGCTGGGCGACAGAAGCTATCTTACCGGCCTGCTTAGCCGCGGGCCGGAGGGCGCCGCAGAGGGCCAGGCGGGCTAAGCCGCCGCCCCGCGGGCCAACAGGCGCACAAAGCCGCAGGGGCCTTTTGGGCCCTGCGGCTTTTTTGTGCGCCCGGCCGGCAAAACCGGCAAAAAAACGGGCCGCATGCGCTTGCAAAGCGGGCAAAAATGCCGTACAATAAAAACCGTGTGCCCGGCAGCCGCCAGGCCGCTGTTTGGCGCACACGGCAACACACAACACCGGCCCCGCTGCGGGGCCTTTTTGGAGGAACAGGCTTTGAGCGAATTTACACTGGAGCAGCAAATTGCCCGGCGGCGCACGTTCGCCATTATTTCGCACCCGGACGCGGGCAAAACCACGCTGACGGAGAAGCTGCTTTTGTACGGGGGCGCCATTCAGCAGGCGGGCATTGTCAAGGGCAAAAAGGGCGCGCGCGCCGCTGTGTCAGACTGGATGGAAATTGAAAAGCAGCGCGGCATCTCGGTGACGTCCAGCGTGCTGCAATTTGAATACAACGGCTGCTGCATCAACATTCTTGACACGCCCGGCCACCAGGATTTTTCCGAGGACACCTACCGCACGCTGATGGCGGCGGACGCCGCGGTGATGGTGATTGACGCGGCCAAGGGCGTGGAGGCGCAGACGAAAAAGCTGTTCCGCGTGTGCGCCATGCGCGGCATTCCGCTGTTCACCTTTGTGAACAAGATGGACCGCGAGGCCCGCAGCCCCTTCGACCTGCTGGAAGAAATTGAACAGGTGCTGGGCATTGAAACCTACCCTATGAACTGGCCCATTGGCTGCGGCAAAGAGTTCAAGGGCGTATATGTGCGCGATAAAAAAGAGATTTTGGCCTTTGAAACAGTGGGCAAAACGGGCACCCGGCAGGCCGCGAAGATTCAGGCGCACCTGGGCGACGCAAACCTGGACGGCCTGCTGACGCCTGCGCTGCACGCCACGCTGTGCGACGACATCGAGCTGCTGGACGGCGCAGCCTACGAGTTTGACAAAGAGAAAATTGACCACGGCAAGCTGACGCCGGTGTTCTTTGGCTCGGCGCTGACAAACTTCGGGGTAGAGCCCTTTCTGGCAGATTTTCTGCGCCTTTCGCCCCAGCCGCTGGCGCGCATGTCTTCGGCGGGGCTCATCAGCCCGCAAAGCCCCGATTTCTCGGCCTTTGTGTTCAAGATACAGGCCAACATGAACAAGGCCCACCGCGACCGCATTGCGTTTATGCGCATCTGCTCGGGCCATTTTGTGCGCGGCATGGAGGTATACCATGTGCAGGGCGGCAAAAAGGTGAAGCTTACGCAGTCTACCCAGCTGATGGCGTCGGAGCGCGAGACGGTGGACGAGGCCTTTGCGGGCGATATTTTGGGCATTTTCGACCCGGGCATCTTCTCCATTGGCGACACCATCACCACGGCGAAAACGCCGTTTGCCTACGAGGGCATCCCCACCTTTGCACCCGAGCACTTTGCGCGCATCACCCAGGTGGACACCATGAAGCGCAAGCAGTTTGTGAAGGGCATGGAGCAGATTGCCCAGGAGGGCGCCATCCAGATTTTCAAAGAGCTGGGCGGCGGCATGGAAGAGGTGATTGTGGGCGTGGTGGGCGTGCTGCAATTCGAGGTGCTGGAGTACCGCCTGAAGAACGAATACAATGTGGACGTGCGGCGCACGGCCCTGCCGTATGCGTTCATCCGCTGGATTGACAATGAAGACATCGACCCCAAGGCCCTGAACCTCACCAGCGACACCCGCCGCGTGGAGGATTTCAAGGGCCGGCGCCTGCTTTTGTTCACAAGCGCCTGGAACATCACCTGGGCGGAGGAACACAACCCCGGCCTGCGCCTTTCGGAAGTGGGGCGCAACTGAAAAAACAAGCCAGCGCGGCGGCAAGCAAAAAGCTTGCCGCCGCGCTGGCTTGTTTCGACATCAGCCGGTGCATGATTTGTGCGGGATGTGTTAGAATTAAAAATTTTATGAGACAGGATGAAAAAAGAAAAGATACCGTACATTCACAGGCTGGAAAACACACTGCTTTCGTCAGAAAACAGGTTTTCCAACGCAACGGCACAGCCGGAACAATACCGGAATTCGGATACATTGCTTAAAATCAACTGCAATTCATTGCGGCGGATCCAGTGGGCACGCGCAAACACTTTTTCCTGAATTTGATCAAACAGTGAAGGAAAATCTCCCAACCAGGTGCTGCCTATAAATACGATGCCGGGATCGTACATTTTTATAATGTTATCAATGCACAGGATGATGTTTTGGCAGATGAACTGCAGAACATCCCGCCCAGCGGCCGTTTCCTGCGCGAAGGAAACAGCCTGATGGATATCAGCATGTTGAGTGGGGCCGGTGCGTTCGGATATTTCACGCAGCAAAGCAGTGTCGCTTGCCATTGCATCAACGCAACCGCGGTTGCCACAGGTGCACAGCGGACCATTTGGCTGAAGAGTGGTGTGCCCGATTTCGCCAAAATTGGAATGGCGGCCATATGCCAGGTGCCCGTCGCATAAAACACCGGCTCCAATCCCTTGGGTAATGCTGAGATATACGGCGTCTCGATGTCCCTGCAACTCTTTTCTCCATTTTTTTGCCAGGATCATCGCATTGGCATCATTATCCAGAAAAACAGAAACGCCCGTTTGCTGCTCCAACAGAGCTTTCAGAGGAAGGTAGTCCCAACCCGCCAGACGGGGAAGGTGGTAGATTACACCGGTAGTATGATCTGTTGTTCCGGGCAGGCTCACGCCAAGCCCAAGACAGCGCCCATGCACAATGTTATGATGCTGTATTGTTTTGCATGCCTCTGCGGCGATTTTCTCCAAAGTTTGCGAAGAGTACGTCATGTCCAACGCAAAGCGCTTCTCCGAAAGGCGTTTATAGGAAAGAGAATATGCACGGATGCAGAATCCTCCTTCGTGGATATCGAGGCTCACCAGAAAACCATATTCACCCCGAATGCTGTAACAGACTGCGCGTCGCCCGGGCCCATTCCCCGTGCTGCCCTGCTGGCTTAAAATGCCTTGTTCCAGCAAATGGTTGATGAGATGATGTGTTGTGACAGCGGTGACACCAAGGCGCTGGGCGGCCTGCGGTTTTGTAATGTGCCCCGCAAGGTAAATTTCCCGCAGCAGCGGGCAGACCAGGCTGCGATTGGAAAACGAGGAAGCCATGATTCTCTCCTAATATAAATATAATTGATTTATTCATTTAATCATTTAATAAGGAACTTTAAATTCTGATTTCAGTTTAGTGCTTGAAGGAAGGAAAGTCAAATAAAACTGGTAAAAAGCAAAAACCACTCAGCCCATATAAAATTTGCCATGCAAAGTTGTGCAAGTCCATCATTGACAGGAGCACAGGCATATTTTATTATATAATAAATTAAATAAATTAATAAATTGAGGCGGGGGGTGAGGAGGACGTCATGGAAAAACCGATATTGGCTGTCGATATCGGCGGCACAAAGCTGTTGTGCGGAGTAATCATGCCGGACGGCAAATGCATTGCACAGTGCAGGCGCCCGTTGATAGATGCAGCGGGCTTTGGCCAGATACGCGAGGCGCTGTTGGAATGTGCCAAGCAGCTTCGCCCTTATGCGCCGTCCGGTTTTTGTGCTGTTGGTGTGACGATACCCGGCCTTGCCGATGCCAAAAGAGGGATGTGGGTGTTTGCGCCACATTCACACATTTCAGATGTTCCTGTTGTGAAAATTTTAAAACAGGATTTTAAAGTGCCAGTTTTTTTAGAAAACGATGTCAATTCGTGTGCGCTGGCCGAACGCTATTTTGGCAATTGCCGTGGAAAAAGTGATTACCTTTGGATTACAGTGTCCACCGGCATCGGCGGCGGCCTGATATTGAACGGCAAACTGTTCACCGGGCAGGATGGAAATGCAGGTGAGGTTGGCCACATTATTGTGGAAAGGGATGAGGCAAAAGCATTGCGTTGCGGGTGCGGCCACAGGGGATGTGCCGAGGCGATGGCTTCAGGAACTGGCATTGCGCGCCGGTATATGCAGCTTGTGCCGGGTGCATCACAGACAGTTACGGCAGAGCAAATTGCCGAATTGGCGCGCAGCGGGGACGAGGCGGCGCGGCAAATATACAAAGAAACAGGCGTATATCTTGCCCGCGCCATAGGCGCAGCGGTCAACACGTTGAACCTGGCCTGTGTCATTCTGGGGGGCGGCGTTGCGATGGCTTTCGATCTGTTCGAGGATGCGCTGCGCAGCACGCTGGCACAGGAGGTGTTTACACAAGGAAACCCCGGCCTTGAGATTATGAAAACAGCGCTGGGCTATGAAGCGGCACTGTATGGCGCAGCAGCATTGGCGTTGAGGGGCTTCCAAAAGAACACGCCCGGTTGAACCTTACAAAGAAGTGCAGGAGGTAAAAAGTGTTGTTTGAAGATTATCCAAAACAGTTGGCCCGTCAGGCAGAGCAGGCCGACACGGAGGCAATTTGCAGGGCGGGAGAGCTTTTGGAGCGATGCTACCGGCAGGGACGACGCATCTGGGTGTTTGGAAATGGAGGGAGTGCGGCGACAGCAAACCACTTTTCGGCAGATTTTGAGAAAAACGCGGTTCCATCCGGAATGCCCAGGCCCCATATTCTGTCGCTTTCCGAGAGTTGTGAAAAAATTTTGGCGTATGGCAACGATATTGCTTTTGAGCGAGTGTTTTCCCAGCAATTAGAGAGTGCGGCGCAGCCCGGAGATGTTGTGCTGGCCATTTCAGCAAGCGGAAATTCGCCAAATGTCATCTGCGGGGTGCAAAGCGCGAAAAAAATGGGCGTACAGGTGATAGGATTTACCGGCTTTTCGGGCGGTGAATTGCGCAGGCTGGCGGACATCTCGGTGCATTATGATGTCGAAAGCTATGAGCTTGCGGAAGATCTGCATGCGATGAGCTGCCACATGCTGGTTTTGTTTTTCAAACAATTCGTTTGCTGTTCGGAAGAAAAAAGGAGGCGGAAAAATGAACAGGTTCAGGTTGATCGGTGTAGGTGATAACTGCGTGGATTATTATCTGGAGACAAAAGAAATGTATCCGGGTGGCCAGCCGGTGAACAGTGCAGTATACACGGCCAGGCATGGCTATCGGGCCGCATATGTGGGCCTGGTGGGGCAGGATGAGTTTGGGCATTTTATGAGAAAAAGGCTTCAGCAGGAAAATGTGGATACATCACATATGCGCGCAGAGCCGGGAAAAACAAGCGTGACGTATGTGAAAATGGACGGAACAAACCGTGTTCTGGTAGATTGGGACAACGGCATCCGCCCCACTTGGCATATCACGGAGGAAGAAGTGGCCTTTGCGCAAACTGCAGAGTGGGTGCATACAAGCATTTGGGCACTGCTTGAAAAAGAGCTGCCGCGCTTTCGTGAGAAAGGCGCATTGGTGAGCTATGATTTTGCGGGGCCGGACCAATGGGGCCCTGATGGCACAGATGAAAACGGGGAGCCTTCCGGCATGGATTTTGCAATGGAGAAGATAGAGGCGGCCATGCCCTATATCGATTATGCATTTTTTGGCGGTAACGAAGACGACAGTGAGCAGACGCGGGACTTTGTGAAAAAGGTGTTTGCCAAGGGAAAGGGTACAACCAAGGCTGTTATCTACACCCTGGGTGCAGACGGGAGCCTTGCGTATGACGGCAAACAGTTCTATCAATGCGGGGCAGTGCCCGTGAAAGTGGTGGACACCATGGGTGCGGGCGACACCTATATCGCGGGTTTTATGAATGCCATCGTGGAGAAAAACTCCATCGAAGATGCAATGCGTCAAGGAGCGCTTTGGGCCAGTGAAACAATCCAGTATTTTGGCGCATGGTGAGGTGTTTTGAGATGAAGATTATTGCAGAAACCCATAGCCATACAATTGCCTCCATGCATGCTTACAGCACACTGTTGGAGAATGCACAGGCGGCAAAAGAAAAAGGGCTGTCTTTTTTGTGCTGCACAGATCACGGCCCGGCCATGCCGGGCGGGCCGCATGTGTGGTATTTTGATAATCTGTGGAAGGAAATACCAGATACCCTGTGCGGCATCGCGGTGCTGAAAGGCGCTGAAGCAGATATTATGAACTTTAACGGGGAATTGGATATCCCGGATGATATTCTGAAAAAACTGGATTGGGTGATCGCATCCTATCATGTGCCGTGTTGTGCGCCGGAAACAAAAGAGGAATGTACGCGCGGGTGGCTGGCCATAGCGGAAAACCCGCATGTGGACGTGATTGGCCATTGCGGAGATGGAAGATATCCGTTCGATTACGATGTGGTTATCCCGGCCTTTGCCCGAGCAGGTAAAATTGTCGAAATTAATTCCCATTCATTTTTGGCGCGGCCGGGTTCGTCTGAAAACTGCCGTGAGATTGCCGAAAAATGCAAGAAATATGGCGTTCGGGTAACTGTAGGAACTGACGCACATTTTGTCTCTAATATCGGAAATGTGCAGGAAGCCCTGAAAATGCTGCAGGAAGTGGATTTCCCGCAGGAACTGGTGGTAAATGCCTCTCTTGAGCGTTTTCGGGCACTGGCCAAAGAAAAAACCGGCCGCGATTTCAAATAAGCAGGGTTATAAAAGGAGGCATGGCAAATGTATCATCTGGATGAAAAAGAGTATGTGGAAATTGCGCATAGGGCGCTGGCACAGCGCCCCAATATAGAAAATGCGGTGGATGGGCTCTGGAAGCGAGGGTTTGACACACTGTTTTTGGTGGGAATCGGTGGTTCGATCACATATCACTGGCAAATCGAGGCCCTGCTGAAAGCGGCACCGATTGCCTGCGTGGTTGAGAATGCAGCAGAACTGGCCACGCAGGGTAATGCAAGGCTGACAGATAAAAGCGTAGCGGTTTTTATCTCTGTTTCCGGAGACACCCCCGAACTGGTGGCGGCAGCCAAAGTTGCCAGGGAAAAAGGCGCGGTTGTCCTGGGCTTTATTGAAAAGGAGAACACCCCGCTGGCGGAGCTTTCCGATTATTTGATCTGCACAAAAGGCGGAAGCTATTACAAATTGTATGTGATGGCGTTTCGGCTGTTGTATCACTGCGGGAAATTCCCCAGGTATGAGGAGTTCATGCGGCAGCTGGCGCTGCTGCCGGGGCTGATTATGCAGGATTTGAAACCGCAGGAAGAACGTGCAAGAGAATATGCGATAACACATAGAGACGCCCCGCTGACTTATGTCATCGGAAGCGGAAATCTGTGGGGCTGGGCTTATTGCTTTGCCATGTGTGTGCTGGAGGAAAAGCTCTGGGTGCGCACAAAGTTTATCCATGCGGCAGAGTTTTTTCACGGCACGTTGGAAGTGATTGAGCGCGAAAGCAATATAATTCTGATTAAGGGCGAAGACGCAACCCGCCCATTGATGGAGCGTGTGGAGCGGTTTGTTCATACAATTTGTGAAAATGTCACAGTGATTGATACAAAGGAGTGTCCTCTGGCAGGCATCAGTGAAGAATTCCGCGGGCTGATGGCCCCGATGGTCAGTGAAGCGCAATGTGAACGCTTGAGCGTTTATCTGGAAGATACCCGGAAGCACCCCATGGAAATTCGCAGATATTACCGCCGGCTGAATTACTGATCTGAGATTTTCGCCAAGCGGTACGAGCGCCCGTACAAAACCAAACATCCCTACTGTGCGGCCGGGTTTACCGCCGGCCTGCAATGGAAGATAATTCGCGATCATTGTACTGAAGGAGGCGTTGATTGTGGCAACATTACATCGCAGACAGGTGGCAGGATTCAACATTCACTATTTGTATTATCCGGTGGATTACTTTTTTGATGCGCAGCAACGTGCAGGGATTCAATCGCTGGAGTTCTGGGGCGGCGCGCCGCACTTCTGGATGGATTACATGACATATGACAACTGTCAGATCATTCGCAGGAAGGCGCAAGCGCGCGGGTTGGACATCGCCGTTTTTAATCCTGAATCTTGTGCTTATCACTACCAGGTGGCTGCACAGGAACCCGACCAGCGGAAAAAATGCATTCAATATTTCAAAAATGGCATTCAAATAGCTGTTGAGCTTGGGGCACGCTATTTGGGAATCAATTCTGGATGGGGTTATTGGAATGAAAGTAAAGAATCCGCCTGGGCGCGCAGCGCCGACACCCTTTCGCAATTGGCGGACGAGGCGCAGCGCGCAGGGATTACGATTGCGATGGAATCCATGAGGCCGGAGGAAACAAAAATAGTCAATAACCTGAAAGATGCCAAACGGATGTTTGACGAGATCCATTCCCCCGCCTTGAAAATCCTCATCGACACCTGCGCAATGGGGGTGGCGGGAGAAAGCCTTCAGGATTGGTTTGATGTGTTTGGCAAGGACGTTGTACATATGCATTTTGTAGATGCACGCCCGTACGGGCACCTTATCTGGGGCGATGGTTGTTATCCGCTGGAGCAGTTCATTCAAACATTAAATGACAATGGTTATGAGGGATACCTCGGCCAAGAAATTACAGATTCCCGGTATTTTGATGATCCGGCAGCCGCCGATATGCGAAATATGGAGAATTTGAGCAGATTCTTCTCCGATTGAAAAAAACAAACCGCCGCCGCGCACTGGAAAGTGCGCGGCGGCGGTTTGTTTTTGCGTGTGCAGCGCTCAGGGCACTGTCATATAGTTCATGGGGTCCGTCAGGCGGGAATAGGCGCCGGAATTATCCAGCCACAGCTCCAGATGGCAGTGGTTGCCCGAAGAATAGCCCGTGTTGCCCACCAGGCCAATAAGCTGGCCCTGGGCCACCGATTGCCCGGCCGACACCGTAAGCTGCGAACAGTGCGCGTACAGCGTGTAATAGCCGCCGTGGTCAATGCGCACATAGTTGCCCCAGCTGTAATGCCAGCCGGCTTCCACCACGGTGCCGCTCGCACAGGCATAGATGGGCGTGCCCGCGGGCGCGCAGATATCGGTGCCGCGGTGGCCGCCCTGCCCGAACCGGGTGGTGATGTAGGAATAGCCCGGCACGGGGAACGACAGGCTGCCCGAGCCCACATGGCCGATGCTGGTGGCAAAATCGTAAGACTTTGTGCCCACCACCACAATGCGGGGCGTCATCTCTTCCAGCACGGTGGTTTGCACAATCTCGCGCGAGACCTCTTCGCCGTTCACGCGCGTCACGTCGGCCACCACATGCTGGCGGCCGTTCACGCCGCGCTGAATCACGCGCTGGGTGCCCTCGTAATAATCGTCCGATTCCTGCGTGATGGTCTCGTACGGCTGCACATCGTCGTATTCCTCGCGGTCGGTAATCTGCACCTGAAGGTAGGTGGGGTCTGTCCGCAGGGTATCTGTCACGGTGGCAAGGTCTTCGATGGAAGAGGTGTAATAAATGCCCGGCACAAGCTCAATATCCTGTGCAAAGGCAACACGGTGGAACTCGTCGCCGTTCTCGTACGGGGCCAGCGTGTCATCCAGCACCTGCTGCAGCGCAGCGCCGTCCGTCACCACGCCCACCAGCTGGCCGTTCACATGGATGCCGGTGGCGTTTTGAATTTCATCGGAAGAATTTCGAATGATGGTGTCCGCCAGATAGCTGGCGGAAGACAGCGCGGCTTCATCCACAGAACGGATGGTGAACACCGGCTCGGCATTCCAGGTTTGGTCTGTCTCGTCCGAGGCAATGATGCGCTCGCGCACAAGGCTGTTGGCGTTCTCCCACACCGTTTCATTTTCGATAAAGCCGATCAGTGAGCCATTGTATTCCACTGCAAGCGAATAGTTGGCGCCCAGCACCTGGCTTACGGTGAACACCAGAATGGCCAGGGCGCCCAGAGGCAAAAGGTAGCCCAGCGCGCCGGCCAGCACGGCGCGGTGCTTGTGCACACCGCTGCGGATAAAGGCGATGCTGCTGGTGTCGCTGCCCGCCCGCTTTTCTGCTTTCAGGTGGCGCAGCCCGTGCGCCAGATGCACAAAGGGGGCCGACAGGTCGCGCCACATGGAGCGGAAGAACAGCCCCAGGGGCTCTGCCGCCGTTTTGGCGGCAATGACGGCCACGTGCCGCAGCCCGGCAGTGGCCCTTCGCAGGCTGCGCCAGGCGCAGCGCACCAGATATTCCGTCTCGAAGCCCGTGCGGTACAACAGCTGCCCGAGGGCATTCACCACCAGGCGCAGGGGAATGTGCCCGCGGTGCGGCACGGCCACGGCGTCGTTTGCACCGCGCTGAAGGCTGGCCACCACGCGGAAGGAAACGGTGTCCGTATTGGCCTTTTTCGGCGCGCGGGGGCGCTTATCCTGTTCGTTATTTGCCATTTGGAAAAGCTCCTTGTTTCTCAAAAAGGGATGCGCGGCCCGGCGGCCGCGCGGCATGCCCTGCCCGGGCCGCCCGCGCGGCCCGAAGAGGGGAAAACAGTTTCCATATATGCACAGAAACAGCCTGCGTGCAGGGCCGGAAAACCGGCGGCCTGCGGCAAAACGGCGCGGCATAGCCCGCGCCAGGCCGCACGCGGCAAACGCGTCTGCCTGTTTGTGCAATAATATTACTATAGCACAAAACGCCCCAAAGGAAAAGCCCCGCCCCCGGGCAGCCCCCTGGCGCGGGGCCCGGGCCGGGGCGTGCACAGGGCAAATGGCCGCGCCCAGGCGCGCCGCTTTGGCCCCGGCTGCCGGAAGAAAATGCCGCCGCCAGGCCCGGCGGCGGCACATTGGCCGCGTTATTTCAATTTCATCAGGGGGGCGCCAGTGCTCCAGGCCAGCCCCACCTTCTGCCCAATGGCATAGTAACCGTTTTGGAACTGGTCGAACACAAAGGCGTTCAGCCTGGTGGGGTCCACCCGGCCCTTTTCATCCAAAACCTTTTCATCGGCCAAAACGCCTGCAATTTCGCCAATCACATGGAAGCCGTACACCTCCCGCTTGGCCTCAACCACTTTGCACTCCAGCGTGAGGGGGAATTCCTCCACCACGGGCGCGTCCACCTTTTCGCTTTTCACGGCGGTGAGCCCGGTGCGCTCGAACTTATCGGCCATTTTATTCCCGCTGGCAATGCCAAAGAAATCGGCCGCTTCTATGTGGGGGATATCGGCGACGCTGAGGGTGAAGGCGCCGCGCTGTTTGATGTTTTCGGCCGTTTTGTGCCCTTCGCCAATGTTGAGCGAAACCATATTTTCTGCGCAAATGCCGCCCCAGGCCATGTTCATGACGTCCACGGCGCCGTCGCTTCCATAGGTGGCAATCATCAGCACCGGCATGGGGAACAGATACGGCTTTATGCCCAGTTCTTTCTTCATTGTGAAAACCTCCGTTCATACTTTGGGTTGACTTGTGCCTGCACGGCTATTATGATTATAGCAAATGCATGGCATAAGACAAGTACTGTGAAATAAGAAAGGTACTATCTTAAAAGAAAGCAAAGGGGCGGCAGGCCATATGGAAAAATACATCGAGCACGCCAGCTTTGAGGGCACGGGCTTCAGCTATACCATGTCGCTTATCAGCGGCAAGCACAAAATGGTTATCTTGTACTGCCTGATGGAGTTTGAGCCCGTGCGGTTCAACGAGATGAAGCGCTATGTGGGGAAAATTACCGACAAAACCCTCAGCAGCAATTTGAAGGCGCTGGAGGCAGACGGGCTGATTGTGCGAAAAGAATACCCGCAAATTCCGCCCAAAGTGGAATATTCGCTGTCGGGGCGCGGAAGGTCTTTGATGAAAGTGCTGGACCAGCTGTGCCTGTGGGGCGAAAAAAACCGCCCGCAGGGCCGTTCCGAACGGGCGGGTGTTTAAACGGCGCGCGCCCGCTGCCTGTGCCGTGCGCCGGGGCGGCCCGGCGGCGCGGCGCCAAAACGGCAATTTGTTTTGCGCGGGGCCCCTGTGTGTGCTATAATACAACATATTATGACTGTAAAGGGGTGGCGCCGCACATGGAGACGCTGGAAGAGCTGCGCGAAAGGATAGATTCGCTGGATAAAACGCTGCGCGAGGCTTTTCTTGCGCGCATGCAGGCCGCGGCGGCCGTGGCCGGGTACAAGGCGCAGCACGGCCTGCCCGTGCTGGACGCGGCGCGCGAAGAGGCCGTGGTGGAAAAGAACCTTGCGGCGCTGGCCGGGGACGAAAAGGCCATGGCCCCCTATTATGAAGATTTCGTGCGCCACAACATGGCGCTTTCCCGCGCTTTGCAGCAGGCGCTTTTGGGGCGCGGCGCGGTGGCTTACCAGGGCGTGGAGGGCGCGTTCAGCCACATTGCGCTGCGCAGGCTGTTCCCCCACGCGCGGGCCGTGGGCTTTGCGGCGTGGGCAGACGTGTTTCGCGCGGTGGAAAACGGCGAGGCCGAATATGGCGTGCTGCCGTTTGAAAACAGCAGCGTGGGCGACGTTTCGGAAGTGCTGGACCTTTGCTTTTCCCACCCGAAGCTGTGCGTGTGTGATGTGTACGACCTGCCGGTGGGGCAAAACCTGCTGGGCGTGCCGGGCGCCGCGCTAGGCGATGTGAAAACGGTGTTTTCGCACCCGCAGGCCCTGCACCAGTGCGCGGGCTTCATCAAAACGCTGGGCCTTGCCCAGCAGGAGGCCGCCAACACGGCCCTTGCCGCCCAGGAGGTGGCGCGCCGGGGCGACAAGGCGCTGGCCGCCATTGCCTCGGAGGAGACGGCGGGGCTGTACGGCCTGTGCGTGCTGGCCCGGAACATCAACGGCAGTGAGGACAACACCACCCGCTTTATTGTCATTGGCAAAGCGCTGCGCGAAAAGGGCAACCGCTTCAGCCTGCTGTTCACGGTGGACCACAAGGCCGGCGCGCTGGCGCGTGTGATGCGGGTGATTGGCGAAGAGGGCTTCAACCTCGAGTGCATCAAAAGCAGGCCCATGCCCCATGTGGCCTGGGAATATTACTTTTACGCCGAGCTGGTGGGCGATTGCAGCGGCGCGGCGGCGCAGGCCCTGCTGGAAAAGCTGGGCGCCGTGTGCCGCACCGTGCGCGTGCTTGGCGTATACAGCCGCGGCGCGGCAGAAAGGAGCCCCTTATGAAGCTGACGATGCGGCTGGGCCCGCGAAGCTATGACATCATTCTGCGGCGCGGTGCGCTGGGGCGCGTGGGGCAGCTTGTGAACCTGGGCCGCAAGGTGCTTGTGGTGACAGATTCCGGCGTGCCGCAGCAATACCTTTCCACCGTGCTGGCGCAGTGCCCGCACGGCGTGCCCGTGGTGTTGGAGCAGGGCGAGGCCACAAAAAGCCTGGCCACGATAGAGCACCTGTGCACCATAATGCTGCAGCACGGCTTTGGCCGCACGGACGCCGTGCTGGCATTGGGCGGCGGCGTGGTGGGCGACGCGGCGGGCTTTGCGGCCGCATGCTACATGCGCGGCATCGACTTCATCAACTGCCCCACCACCACGCTTGCGCAGGTGGATTCCTCCATTGGCGGCAAGACGGCCGTGAACCTGGCCGGGACCAAAAACATTGTGGGCGCCTTTCACCAGCCGCGCCTTGTGGTGGCAGACCCGGACACCCTTGCCAGCCTGCCCCCGCGCCATATGGCCAACGGGCTGGCAGAGGCCCTGAAGGCGGGGCTGATTGGCGACGCAGAGCTTTTTGCGCTGTTTGAAAAGGGTTGCGCCCGGCAGGACCTGGAAGAAATTTTGTACCGCAGCCTGGCGGTGAAAAAAACCATTGTGGAGGCGGACGAGCGCGAGGCGGGCTGCCGCGCGGCGCTGAACTTTGGGCACACCATTGGCCACGCCATTGAGGCAAGCCGGGGCCTTGCGCGCCGCCAGCTGTACCATGGCGAGTGTGTGGCGCTGGGCATGCTGCCCATGCTGGAGAGCAGCGCCCTGCGCACGCGCGTGCGCAAGGTGTATAAGGCGCTGGGCCTGCCAGTGCGCATCCGCTACGACGGGGATGAAATTTATTCCCATCTTGTGCACGACAAAAAGGCGGCAAACGGCACCATTACGCTGGTGAAGGTGAAGCAGCCCGGCACCTACCGGCTGGAGAAGGCGCCGGTGCAGGCGCTGCGCGCCATGATTGGGGAGGGCATTGGATGAACGACACATACACGGGCGCCATTTCGCTTTCCATCTTTGGCGAAAGCCATGGCCCGGCCGTGGGCGCCACACTTTCGGGCCTTGCCGCGGGCGTGCCGGTGGACGAGGCATACATTGCGCGCGAGATGGATAAGCGCCGCGCTGCAGGCAAGCTGAGCACCAAGCGCACAGAGCCGGACAAGGTGCATTTCCTCTCGGGCGTTTACAGGGGCTTCACCACGGGCACGGCCGTGACGCTGGTGATAGAAAACACCAATACCCGCAGCGAAGATTATGCAAAAACGCAGGACCTTCTGCGCCCCGGCCATGCAGATTGGACGGCGCACCTGAAATACCGCGGCTTTCAGGACGCGCGCGGCGGCGGCCATTTTTCGGGCCGGCTTACCGCGCCGCTGGTGGCCGCGTGCGCCATTTTAAAGCAGATGCTGGAGAAACGGGGCGTGGTGATTGGCACGCACCTGGCGCAGTGCGCCGGCGTGGAGGACGAGCCCCTTGCCCCCGGCGGCGAGGCGCTGGCGCGCCAGCTGCGCGCGCTGGGGGCGGTGACGTTCCCGGCGCTTTCCAGCGTGAAGGCAAAGGCCATGCAGGGCGCCATTGAGGCCGCGGCGGCCGAGGGCGACAGCGTGGGCGGCGTGCTGGAAACCGCCGTGCTGGGCCTGCCCGCCGGCCTGGGCGAGCCGTTTTTTGGCAGCGTGGAAAGCGTGCTGGCGGGCCTGCTGTTCAGCATCCCTGCGGTGAAGGGCGTAGAATTCGGCACGGGCTTTGCCCTGGCGGGCATGCGCGGCAGCCAGGCAAACGACGCGCTGCGCATGCATGCGGGCCGCGTTGTCACCACCACCAACCACAACGGCGGCGCAAACGGCGGCATCACAAACGGCATGCCCCTTGTGTTCCGCACGGCGGTGAAGCCCACGGCCAGCATCTATCAAGTGCAGCAGACGGTGGATTGGGCCGCAAAGCGCGACGCCACGCTGCTGATTCACGGCAGGCACGACCCGTGCATTGCCCACCGCGCCCGCGCGGTGCAGGACGCCGTGACGGCCCTTGCCGTGGCAGACCTGTGTGCACAGCATTTCGGAAAAGATTGGCAGGTGGCGCAGGCATGGAATATGGGCTGATTGGCAAAACGCTGGGGCACAGCTTTTCAAAGCCCATCCACGAGGCGCTGGGCGGCTACCCCTATGAATTAAAGGAGCTGCCGGACGAGGCGGCCGTGCGCGCGTTTTTCACTGCGCGCCGCTTTCGCGCGGTGAACGTCACCATCCCCTACAAAGCGCTGGCGCTTGCCCTGTGCGACGTGGTGAGCGAAGAGGCAAAGGCCATTGGCGCTGTGAACACGGTGGTGAACCGCGGCGGCAGGCTGTTTGGCTACAACACCGATTTTGGCGGCTTTCGCCTGCTTGTGCGCCACAGGGGCGTTTCGCTGGCGGGCAAAACGGTGCTGATTCTGGGCACGGGGGCCACACAGCGCACGGGGCGCGCGGTGTGCACAGCCGAGGGGGCTGCGCAGGTGCTTTGCGCTTCGCGCAGCGCAAAGCCCGGCGCGCTGCGCTACGAGCAGGCCGCTGCGCGGCAGGATGTGAACGTCATCATCAACGCCTCGCCCGCGGGCATGTACCCGAACAACGGCACCTGCCTTGTGGATTTGGCCGCACCCGGCGCGTTTCCGGCGCTGGAGGCTGTGTTCGACGTGGTGTATAACCCCCTGCGCACCCGCCTTTTGCAGATGGCCGAGGCGCGCGGCGTGCCGTGCGCGGGCGGCCTTTTGATGCTGGTGGCGCAGGCCAAATATGCCGCTGAGCTGTTTCTGGGCAGGCCCATGGAGGAACAGCGCATCTTTGAAGTATACCGCAGCCTTCTGGCCGAAAAGGCGGGCCTTGCGCTGGTGGGCATGCCGTCATGCGGAAAAACGGGCGTTGGCAAGGCGCTGGCAAAGGCGCTGAAAAAGCCCTTTGTGGACGCCGACGCCGAGCTTGTGCGCCGTGCGGGCAGGCCCATTTCTGAAATTCTGCAGCCGGGCAACGAGGGCCCCTTCCGCCAGATGGAGGCCGCCGTCACGGCAGACCTTGCAAAGCGCGGCGGCGCCGTGCTGGCCACAGGCGGGGGCGTGGTGCTGCGCGAAGAGAATGTGCGCGCCCTGCGCGAAAACTATGTGGTGCTGTACCTCGACAGGCCGCTGGCCCTTTTAAAGCCCGGCGGCGGCAGGCCGCTGAGCGCAACGCGCGGCGCGCTGGAAAAACAGCTGGCCGTGCGGCGCCCGCTGTATGAGGCGGCTTGCCACGCCAGGGTGGAAAACGCCGGCAGCTTCGAGGCGGCGGTGGCCGCCGCAAAGGAGGCATTTTATGAAGTTCTTGATTGTGAATGGGCCTAACATCAACATGCTGGGCGTGCGCGAGCCGGATATTTACGGCACGCTAACCTACGAGGGCCTGTGCGACACCATTGCGCAGGCGGCGCGCGGCATGGGCGTAGAGGTGGAATTTTTTCAATCCAACAGCGAGGGGGACATTGTCACAGCCATCCAAAACGCGCTGGGGCGCATGGACGGCATCGTCATCAACCCCGCGGCCTACACGCACACGTCGGTGGCCATTCTGGACGCGCTGAAAGCCGTGGCCCTGCCGGCCGCCGAGGTGCATATCTCGGACGTGACAAAGCGCGAGGCGTTTCGCCAGCGCAGCTTTGCGGGCATGGCGTGCCGCTACCACTTTGTGGGCGAGGGCAGGGACGGCTATGTGCACGCGCTGGAGACGCTGAAGCGCGACATTGAGGGCAGCCTTATCATTCTGCACGCCATGCCGCGCAGCGAGTGGGAGGCCTGCCGGGCCGCAGGCGCGGTGGGGGCCCATTTGCCGGAGGGCGGCTTTTTGCACTGTTCGCCCGTGGAATATTTCTGGCGTGTGGCGCCGGGCCATTATGCGGACGGCGGCGACTATGTGCTTTTGTGCATCGACGTGAAAAAGGTGCCCGCGCCCGTCAAATGGGAGGCCGGGCCCCACAACCCCAGCCGGTATTACCCGCACATCTACGGCGCGTGCCCCGTTTCGGCCGTCACGGCCGTGCTGCCCCTGCGCATGGACAGCCGCGGGCAGTTCCTCAAGAACCCGGAGCTTTCCGGCTATGAAAACCGCTGAACAGCAAAGCATACAAGAGGGGAGAAACAAACCATGATCATCAGCACCAAGCGCGGCACACCGCAGGCGGAACTGGAGCGCATCATCCGCGAATTCGAGGCGCAGGGCCTTTCCGTCACCATGATACGCGGCACCGATTACAACGTGTTCGGCCTTGTGGGCGACACCACCGTGCTGGACGAAAAGCGCATTCGCGCAAACCCGTATGTAGAGAACGTGCAGCGCGTTTCCGAGCCGTATAAAAAGGCAAACCGCCTGTTCCACGAGGCGGATTCCGTCATTGATGTGGCGGGCGTAAAGGTGGGCGGCAAAGAGAAAATTGCCGTCATTGGCGGCCCGTGCAGCGTAGAGGGCAAAGAGCAGGTGGTGCGCATTGCCGAAAAGGTGAAGGCCGCGGGCGGCACCATGCTGCGCGGCGGCGCCTATAAGCCGCGCACCTCGCCCTACGCCTTTCAGGGCCTTGGCACCGAGGGCATTTTAGACCTGGTGGCCGCGCGCGAGGCCACGGGCCTGCCCATTGTCAGCGAGCTGATGAGCGAGCACGAAATAGACGAGTTCGAGCAGTATGTAGACCTTGTGCAGATTGGCGCGCGCAACATGCAGAACTTCCGGCTGCTGAAAGCGGTGGGCAAAATGAAAAAGCCCGTGCTGCTGAAGCGCGGCCTTGCCAACACCATTGAGGAATGGATTATGAGCGCCGAATACATTATGGCAGGCGGCAACGAAAACGTCATTTTGTGCGAGCGCGGCATCCGCACCTTTGAAAAGTACACCCGCAACACGCTGGACCTTTCGGTGGTGCCCATCATCAAAGAGAAAACGCACCTGCCCATCATCATAGACCCCAGCCATGCCACCGGCGACTGGCGCTATGTAGAGAGCATGAGCCTTGCGGCCATTGCCGCCGGGGCGGACGGCCTGATTATTGAGGTGCACGAAAACCCCGAGGCCGCGTGGAGCGACGGCGCCCAAAGCCTCAAGCCCGAGCGCTTTGCCTCTGTGATTGAAAAGGGGCGCGCCATTGCGCGCGTGATTGGGCGCGAAATGTAAGCGGGGCGCGGGCCTGCATCCCGCAACAACAGCAGCAGGAAAGGGGGCGGCGGCATGCGCGCCGAACTGACGGGGGCCTGGCGCGGCGGGCGCATCACCGCGCCGCCCAGCAAAAGCATGGCGCACCGCGCACTGATTTGTGCGGCACTGGCGCAGGGCGAAAGCCGCATTGAAAACATTGCCCATTCCAAAGATATTGACGCCACGGCCGGCGCCCTGCGCGCATTTGGCGCGCAAATTGATTTTCAGGGCAACACGGCGCTGGTGCAGGGCACCGGCGGGCGGCTTTGCACGCCCGAGAGGCCGGTGTGGTGCTGTGAAAGCGGCAGCACGCTGCGCTTTCTTATTCCGCTGGGGGCTTTGTGCGGCGCACCGGTGCGCTTTTGCGGCGAAGGGCGCCTGCCCCAGCGCCCGCAGACGGTGTATGCGCAGCTGTTTTGCGAAAAGGGCGTGGCCTTTTCGCAAAACGATACGGGCGTGTGCGTCAACGGGCGGCTTTCGGCAGGCAGGTTCTGTGTGGACGGCGCCGTTTCCAGCCAGTTCATCAGCGGCCTGTTGTTTGCGCTGCCCCTGTTGGGGGGCGCAAGCACCATCTGCGTGCGCCCGCCGTTTGAAAGCCGCAGTTATGTGCAGCTTACGCGCAGCGCCCTGGCGGCGTTTGGCGTGCAGGCTGTGTGGCAGGACGAAAATACACTTTTTGTTGAAGAAAACCAAAAATATACAAATTGTAATTATACAGTGGAGGGCGATGCCTCTCAGGCGGCCTTTTTCGGCGTGCTGGGCGCTGTGCGCGGCGGTGTGCAGCTGGCGGGCCTGCGTCCGGGCAGCGCGCAGGGCGACATGGCCTTTCTTCCACTGCTGCGGCAGGCGGGCGCGGCCATTGTGCAGGGGCCGTGCGGCGCCCTGCGGTTTGAGCAGGCCGGGCTTTGCGGCGGCGAGGCCAGCCTTGCCGATTGCCCGGACCTTGGCCCCATTCTGATGGTGCTGGGACTGTTCTGCGAAAACGGCCTTGTGCTGCGGCATGCCCAGCGCCTGCGCCTGAAAGAAAGCGACCGCATTGCCGCCATGGAGGAAGAAATTCGCAAAATGGGCGGGCGCATTGAATCGGACGACGGCACGGTGCGCGTGTTCAAAAGCGCCCTGCACGGCGCGGCGCTGTGTGCCCACAACGACCACCGCGTGGCCATGGCCATGGCCGTGGCGGCGCTGGCGGCGGGCGTGCCTGCCTCGATTGACGGCGCCGAATGTGTGGAAAAGAGCTGGCCGGAATTCTGGCAGGTGCTGCAAACCTGCCTTGGCGCGGAGGTGACGCTGCTGTGAGCGGGCTTTTGAAACGGCGCTTTTGCATTGTGGGGCTTGGCCTTTTGGGCGGCACCTATGCCATGTGCCTGAAGCGCCTTGGCTGCCGGGTGACGGCGGTGGACATTGACGAAAAGGCCATTTGCTGGGCGAAAGAGCACGGCGTCATCGACGAGGGGGCGGCCGGCGCGCCCGAGGCGCTGCTTTCCGGGGCGGACGTGGTGGTGCTGGGGCTTTACCCCGGCGCCATGGTGGAGTGGGTGCGCGCGCATGCGGCACACCTGCGCCCGGGCACGCTGCTTACGGATGTGTGCGGTGTAAAGGGGGCCGTGGTGGGCCCTGTGCAGGCGCTTTTGCCGCCCGGGGTGGAGTTTATTGCCTGCCACCCCATGGCAGGGCGCGAGGTGGGCGGCGTGTGGAACGCCGACCCCGCCATTTTCAGGGGCGCCAACTTTCTTATTACGCCCACCGGGGCCAACACGCCCGGGGCCGTGGCCTTTGCCAGAGGGCTGGGGCAGGCGCTTGGGTTTGCGCGCATTTCGGTGCTAAGCTGTGAAGAGCACGACAAAGTGATTGGCTACGTCAGCCAGCTGACGCATGCCATTGCCGTCAGCCTGATGAACGCCAACGCGGACAAGCACCTTGTGGATTACACGGGCGATTCCTTTCGGGACCTCACCCGCATTGCCAACATCAACGAGACGCTGTGGAGCGAACTGTTTTTCGCCAACAAAAGCGCCCTGATTGAGGAGATTGGCCAGTTCGAGCGCAGTTTGAACGATGTAAAGCGCGCGCTGGAAACGGGCGACGAGGAGGCCCTGAAGGCGCTGATGCGCCAAAGCGCCGCGCGCCGCAGGCTGTTTGAGAAAAACAAATAAACATTATTTTACAAAAAAAGATACGGCCCGCCGCGGGGAAAGCGGCGGGCCGTGTTTGGTATGCTGCCCCGGCGGGAGGGGGCCGGTTAGCTTTTTTGCCTGCTGGCCTGGGGCGCCTGCTGTGCCAGAAAGTGCAGCAGGGCCTGTTCCTGCGCCTGCGGAAAGGTGCGGGGCACCCACAGCACGCGGGCCAGCGGGCCCTTTTCGCGGCAGCCATGTGCGTCTTGCGTGGTTTTCAAAAAGCGGCCCCGTATGTGCAGCGCGCGCCTGCCCACCCGAACGCGTTCCAGCTGCAAAAGCAGGTAGGAAAATTCCACGCGCTCTTCCATGCTGCCGCTGTAGCCTGTGTAGCGCAGCGCGCCGTCGGAAAGGTAAATGCGCTGCACAAGGCTGGTGCCGGAACAGTTGGCCCAGTACAGGCCGGCCGCGAAAAAGCCCAGAAAGCCCGCGGCCGAAAGCGCCTGGGCGCCCTGGCGAAGCAGGTGAACGGCAAGGCCCTGCTGGCATTTTGTCACATACAGCACGGCGAAGCCCGCCAGCACAAGGGCCGGGCACCCCACCAGGCACAAAGCTTTGGGAAACCGCAAAAACCGTTTGCGCAGCGCGGGGTCGCTTTCCAGCACAAGGGCGCCGCCGGCGGCAGCGGCCTGCTTGCGCTGTGCCAGCTGCCGGGCGTGCGCAGCCCTGTCGCCCTGAAAGCCAGAGAGAAACGCCGCCGCCAGCGCCGTCAAAACAAGCGCCAGGGCCGTCAGGGCAATGCACAGCAGAAATGCGCGGCTTGCGGTTTGGCCCAAGGGCGCAAAGACAATGATGCACACCAGCAGGGTAAGAAGTTCCAGCCCAAGCAGGCACAGGCCCGCCGTCAGAAACACGGCCAGAAAGCGGCCGCCCTTTTTCGGGTGGCGCCGGCTGCTTTGGGCAAGGTTGTGCAGGCCCCTGGCCTGCACGCTGTTTCCGGCAAGGTCCGGCAGGGTATCTGCGCCCGAAAGGTCCGCCAACAGCAGCAGGGCCGCGACGGCCAGCATAAGCCTTGTGCCTTTTTCGGCGGCGCCGGGGCCGGGCTTTTGCGCGGCGGGCAGAAAGGCCAGAATCAGCCTGGCAGCCAGCGTTACATACACGGGCCCAAGCAGCATCCAGCACATCCGCAGGCTGAAAAACGCCGGCCCGCTCAGGCCAAGGCTGCCTGCGGGCACAAGGCCCATCAACAGGCCGGTTAAAAAGAAAAACAAATAGGCCGCGGCGGCTTTGGCCAGCCATTTTGCAAACCGGGGGGCCTGCTTTTTTTCATGTTTCATGTCACATGCCTCCTGCGGGCGGCGGGCAGGCGCGCCGCGCTGCCCTGGGCCGCTTCTTTCTGCTTTTATGATACGGCGGAACGGCCGCGCCCTGCCGCCAGCTTTTCGCAAAGCGGCAGTAAAATATGCGTAAAGGGGCGGCGCAGCTGCCCGGCTGCGCCCTTGCACGCCCGGGCGCGCTGTGGTATACTTTCTGGTGCATGGCCCGTGTTGGGCCCGGAAAAGGAGCATAGCAGCCAGATGAAACAGTCCATTTAAAAACAGGGCAGAAGAACGCAGGTTCGCGGCAGGGCTACGGGCCGCTGTTTTGCTACTGTTTTTAGGAAAGGACTGTTTCTTGTGTTTTGGAAAAAAGAGGGCCGCTGTGTGGCCCTGATGTACCTTGCGGCCTTTTTGCAGGGCATGGTGTTTTACGGCCCGGTGGCGTCGCTGTACCGCACGCAGGCCGGGCTTTCCATGGGGGATATCGCCCTCATCGAAAGCGTGTACTATCTGCTGGTGGTGGCGCTGGAGCTGCCGCTGGGCGCCGCGGCGGCCAGGCTGGGCTACAAGCGCATGCTTGCCGTGTGCAGCGCGGTGTTTTTTCTTTCAAAGCTGGTTTTCTGGCGGGCGGGCAGCTTCGGCGCCTTTCTGGCCGAGCGCGTGATGCTGGCCTTTGTGGGCGCGGGCCTTTCCGGGTGCGACACCGCCTATTTGTATGTGGCGGCCGGGCCAAAGCGGGCGCAGCGCGCGCTGGGGCTGTATGGCGCGGCGGGCATGGCCGGGCTTTTGGCGGCCACGGCGGCCTTTACTCTGTTTTTTCTGCCGGCTACCGGCAGGCGGCGCTGGCAACGGCGGTTGCCTACGGCCTGGCGGCTCTGTGCACGCTGGCGCTGCCTGCGGTGCCCATGCAGGCCGAGGACAGGGCCGCGTTTTCCGCACAGATACGCGGCATGTGGCGCAGCCTGTGCGCCGCGCCGCGCTATGCCCTGATGCTGGCCGCGGATGCCCTGGTGGATGTGACGGGCCAGACGGTCACAGTGTTTTTAAGCCAGCTTGCCTATGTGCGCTGCGGCCTTTCGGGCGCACAGCTTGGCGCGGCTTATCTGGGCATGACGCTGGTGGGGCTTATGCAGGGCGCCTCTTATAAGGCCACGCGGGCGCTGGGGCGCCGCGGTTTCGGCCTGGCGGCGTGTGCGCTGATGGCGGCCGCCTGCGGCGGGCTGTGCCTTGCGCGCGGGCCGCTTTGGTGTGTGGCGTGCGTGTGGTGCGTGCAGCTTTGCTGGTGCCTGTGGCAGCCCTTTGCCCAGACGATGCACAACGACAGTGTGCGCCTTGGCGCGCGCAGCGTGGTGCTTTCGGGCTATTCCATGGCGCAGAGCCTTGCCATGAGCGGGCTGAACCTGGGCCTTGGGCGGCTGGCGGATGTCAGGCTTCCGCTGGCCTTTGCCGCAGCGGGGGCCTTCTGTATGCTGGCGCTTGTGCTGGCCGCGCTTTATTTCAGGCAGAATAAGAAAGGGTGCGTTTCATGAACTTCAAACTGACGGCCACAAAAAAGACATATTACATCGTGGGCGGGTGCGCGGCCGCGCTGGCCCTGGCCGGGGCGGCGCTGTACCTGCCGGGCTATTACTTCGACTTTTTGTTCACGGTTTCCGCCATTCTGGCCGGGGCCATGTTCCTGCTGGTGGCGGCGGCCGAGGGCGCAAAAACGCCCGAGGGCAAGGCGGCCCTGGTGGCGCTTCTTTTGCAGCTGGTATACTTTTTCCCCGGTGTGCCGCAAAAGGTGGGCGGCGCGCTGGCGTGGCCCGTGTTTGCGGCCGCGCACTTTATGGCGGCGGAAAAAGAGGGCGATAACCTGCGCACGCTTTCGTTTCTGGTGATGCTGGCCGGCGGTGTGCAGCTGGTGTTCAGCTTTGTGCCGCTGGGCGCCATGTTCAAGGGCGTGCTGGCAGTGGTAATTGCGCTTTCTCAGCTTCTGCTGTGCAGCTCGCTTGCCGGGCGCGAAAAGCGCAACATGGAAAAAGGGGAATAAGCCCCCGGCCTGCGCGCATATGAATTTGTGGACAAGGGGGGCACTGCCATGAAACCAATGAAAAAACTGACGGCGCTGGCGCTGGCCTGCGCGCTGGGGCTTTCCGCCTGCGCCGGGCCGGGCGGCGCCTCTTCGCACAGCGCCCCCAGGCAGGATTTTACAAGCGTGCCCCCCGGCGCGGGCAGCACGCAGGAGGGCGCACCGGCACAGGCCATGCGCTACCGCAGCATGTGGTTCAGCTATTTGGAATGGCCCATGCTGGATACGTCCAGCGCCGAGGCCTTCACCGCCAGTGTGGACACCGTGCTGGATCACTGTGTTTCGCTGGGGCTGAACTGCATCACCGTGCAGGTGCGCCCCTTTGCGGACGCCACTTATGAAAGCGAGCTGTTTCCCTGGAGCCATGTGGTGACAGGCACGCAGGGGCAGGCCCCGGGCTTTGACCCGCTGGAGATTTTTATTGCCCGCGCGCACGAAAAGGGCCTTGCCTTCGAGGCGTGGGTAAACCCCTACCGCGTGCGCCTGAACGAGACGCGCCCGCCCAATGTGGCCGAAAACAGCCTGGAGAACACCCACCCCGAATGGGTGAAGCAGGCGGCGGGCGGCGCCTATCTGGAGCCTTCAAACCCGGACGTGCAGGCCTATATCTGCAAGGGCGTGGAAGAGATTGTAAAAAATTATGCCGTGGACGGCATCCAGTTTGACGATTACTTTTACCCCACCACCGACGAGGCGTTTGACGCACAGGAGTATGCCGGGCTGGGCGGCGGCCTCTCTTTGGCGGAATGGCGGCGCCAGAATGTGAACACGCTGGTGAAAAGCGTGTATGACACCGTGCATGCCGCCGCGGCCGAGGCCGGGCGCACCGTGGTGTTCGGCATAAGTCCTCAAGGTAATAATGATAATAATTATAACACTCAGTATAGTGATGTGGGGCTGTGGCTCTCCACGCCCGGCTATGTGGATTATGTGATGCCGCAGGTGTATTGGGGCTACGATTTCCGCCTGCAAAGCGGGTCGGACCGGTTTGCCTTTGAAAACATTGTGGCGGAATGGCTGGCCATGCCGCGCAGCGAAAGCGTGGCGCTTGCCTTTGGCCTGGGCGCATGGCGCATTGGCGCGGGCGATGGCTCCAGCGCTGAGACGCAGGAGTGGGAGAGCGGCCATAACCTTGCCGATATGCTGGGCACGCTGGAGGGCGCCGGGGCGGACGGCTACGCGCTGTACCGCTATGCCAGCCTGTTCGATAACCCCGAATATGCCCAGCTGGCCGCGCAGGAGGCCGAGGCCCTGCGCCAGCGGGCCGCGGGCTGAAGCCGCGCCCGCCGCGCGGCCCCGAAAGCGCCCCGCGTCAAAAAGTGCGCGCTGGCGGCGCCAGGCCGTGCCCTGGCCCCATGACGGCACAGAGGCAGGGGGCTGCAAGTTTGTTTTTTAACACAGGCAAAGCAAAGCCCCCGTGGCAGGCCGGAAGGCTGCCACGGGGGCTTTTTATGTGTTTTTGTGCAGGAAGGCAACGGCCGCGCCGCAAAAAATGCGCCTGTGGCGGGCCTGTGCGGGGGCAACGGGTCCCCGGCACAAAGCCGGCTTCGGGCACGGCGGCGCAGGGCAGTTTGCGGAAGAAAAAGAAAAAGGCCGCGCCAAACGGGCCGGCAGGGCAGCAAACACGCCCTGCCGGCATGGCGCCGGCCTTTTACAAGGCAGGTTGTATTACACTGGAAAGGACGCCTGCGGCGGGCGCTCAGCGGAAGAAGGAATCCTTCCATTCTTCGCACTGGTACCCCTTCTGGCGCAGAATGGCGCACAGCTTTTTGCCGTTGCCGCCGGTGCCGGGGTTTTCCTCCTCGGCATAGTGATAGGGAACCACCAGGGCGGGCCGGTGCTCCATCTTTTCCAGCTCTGCGGGAATGCGTGTCTCAAAGCCCGGCATGTTCCACACGCCGTCGCAGCACACGAACAGCACGTCGCACACAACGTCCTCATCCAGCACATCGGTGTCGCCCGAGATATAATAGCGCACACCGCCCAGGTTTAAAAGCAGCCCAAACCCAAACCCGGCCGGGTGGTTTTGGTTTTCCGCCACCACGGGCGTCACCATGGCGCCGCATTCAAACACAGCCGAGGGCGAACCCGCGCTGATTGCGGTGAAATAATCGGGGTTGATGTCGAAGGCCTCCATCAGCATGGCGCCCACGTCAAGCGTGGAGGCATAGCAGGTGTCGTCCTTTTTCACCTTGGCAATGTCGTCGGGGGAAAAATGGTCGCTGTGGGGGTGGGTGATGATGATGAGGTCCGCATCATGCGGGGCATCCGGAACCATGTACGGGTCCACATACACCACGACATCATCCACATCAAAGCAGATGCAGCCGTGCTTCACAAAGCGGACAGATGAGAGGGGGTCCATAAAACAGCTCCTTACAGAAATGTTACGTTTTTTGCGATGTTTTCTATTTGTATATTCGCGAGGGATGTAGTATAATATGCCTCGACAGCACCAGAAGATATCCAAGGGGCGCTGCGCATATTGGTATACATATGCTATTGTAGCGCCTTTTGATAGAAAAGTCAAAAACCGGAGGAAACCTTTGATGAAACACAGCGTTTTAAACCGGCTGCTGGCCCTTGGCCTTGCTTTGTCGCTTTGCCTTTCGCTGGCCGCGTGCAGCAGCTCGTCTGATACCGAAGAGGAAGAAGTGACGAATACCGTGCAGGCACAGGCCGGCGGCAGCGTTACGCTGCCGGAGGGCTTTACCGTGCCCGAAGAGGCGGGCCGCATTGCCACCCAGGCCTCGGGCGACACTTTGTACGGCGCCTTTACCCTTACCAATTACAACACCACGGGCTATTTTACGCAGAACGGCTCTGTCACCGTGACGGTGCAGGCCTCGCTGTGGACGGACGGCGTGGACACCCAGTGGACGGACGCCTATTTCGATTTGTGGAAGCAGGGCGACGGCGAAACGCAGTATGTAAGCACCGTGCACTTTGTGGCGGACGACACGGCCCAAAGCTATACCTTCAGCGGGCTGGAGGCGGGCGCGTCATACCGGCTTAGCTTTGGCTACAGCGATGTGCCCCGCTATAAGCTTTCGGGCAAATTTTCCGTGACGGGCATTACAGGCGAGGGCACTGCCGAAGAGCCTGTGGCAAACGAATGATACCGCACGCCCGCATGGGGCGCGGCACAGTGCCGCGCGGCCGGGGGCGCTTGGCTGCGCGCCTTTCCCCGCGGGGAAGGGCGCGTTCGCATAAGGCGGCCCCTTGCGGGGGCACGCATCAGGAAAGGGACGGGAACAGAACATGAAGCAAAACTCGCATGGCGCAAAGGTGGAAAAAAAGGTGCCCTCTGCGCTGCCCATTTACCTTGCCGCAGGCGCATTTCTGCTGTGCGCGCTGGCGCTGCCCATCTATCGGCTGTGGGCGCTGGCCGCCGCGGCCCTCATTGCCGCAGCAGCCTATGTGCTGGGGCAAAAGCTGTTTCCGCCGCGCACGGTGCTGGTGGATGCACCGGCCGCCGTATATGCCACGGGCGAGCAGGCTGTGGATGAGATGTTGCGGGAAGCACAGGAAAACGTGGACGCCATTGCCCGCCTGAACGAGGCCATTGAGGACGCCGGGCTTTCGGCCGCCATGGCCCGGATGGAGCAGGCGGGCCGCGCCATTTTGGCCGAGGTGGCCAAGGCGCCGGCCAAGGGAAAGAACATTCGCAAGTTTACGGCCTATTACCTGCCCACGGCGGTGAAGGTGCTTACCACCTATGCAAAGCTGGACGCCTCTGGCGCGCAGGGGCAGAACGCGCAGGCCCTGATGGCCGAGGTGAAAAAGAACGCAAACACCATTGCCGCGGCCTTTGAAAGCCAGCTGGATGCGCTGTTTTCGGGCGAAGTGCTGGACGTGAGCACCGATTTGAAGGTGCTGGACGGCATTGCGCGCGGCGACGGCCTGGTAGACGAAGGGCTGAAGGCCCGGCTGGCCGGCACGGCGGCAGACCTGGGCGCCCAAAACGAGGACGGCCCCACGCTGACGCTTTGAGGCAGAACAGGCAAGCCCACACATAGAAGGTGCCGCCCGGGCGCGCCCGGCGGCCGGTTTTTAAAAATTCGAGAAAGGAACCGATGCATCATGACAGATAACACCACCCCCAACCTGACGCTTGACGAGCCCGCCGCCCCCAGCCTGACGCTGGAACAGCAGGCGCCTGCCGCCCCGGGCCTGACGCTGGACGCCGCCCCCGAACAACAGGCGGAACAGCCCGCCGAGGCGCCCAAGCCCCTTGACGCAGACGCCATGGCGGAGGAGAGCGGCCTTTCGCCCGAGGAAAAGCAGCAGGTGGAAGACTTTGCAAAAAAGATAGACCTTTCCAACTCTACCCAGATTTTGCAATACGGCGCGGCCAGCCAGAAAAAGGTGGCGGATTTTTCCACCTCTGCGCTGGAGAATATCCGCACGAAAGACCTGGGCGAGGTGGGCGACATGGTCACCGGCCTCATCACCGAGCTGAAGGGCTTTGACGCCACGGCCGAACAGCCCAAGGGCATCTTCGGCTGGTTCAAAAAAGCGGGCAACCAGGTGGAAGAGCTGAAGCTGCGCTATTCGAAGGCAGAGACGAATGTGGATAAAATTGAAAGCATGCTGCAGGATCACCAGGTGCAGCTGCTGAAAGATATCTCGATGCTGGACACCATGTACGAGCGCAACCTGGTGTATTTCAAAGAGCTCACCATGTACATCATTGCGGGCAAGAAAAAGCTGGAGCAGGTGCGCGCGGAAGACCTGCCCAAACTGGTGGAAAAGGCGCAGAAAAGCGGCCTGCCCGAGGACGCCCAGGCCGCGAAGGACCTGGAGGATCAGTGCACCCGCTTTGAAAAGAAACTGTATGACCTGGAGCTGACGCGCAACATCTCGGTGCAGATGTCGCCGCAGATCCGCCTTATCCAGTCCAACGACACGATGATGGCGGAAAAGATTCAGACGTCCATTGTGAACACCATCCCCTTGTGGAAAAGCCAGATGGTGCTGGCGCTGGGGCTTGCCCATTCCCAGCAGGCCATTGACGCGCAGCGCGCCGTGACAGACATGACCAACGAGCTGTTGAAGAAAAACGCCGCAGCCCTCAAGCAAGGCACCATTGAGGCGGCGAAGGAATCGGAGCGCGGCATTGTGGACATTGAGACCCTGCAGCAGACCAACCGCAGCCTGATTGAAACGCTGGACGAAGTGGTGAAGATTCAAACCGAGGGCCGCGCCAAGCGCGTGGCCGCCGAGGCCGAGCTGGGGCGCATTGAGGGCGAGCTGAAGGCAAAGCTGCTTGAGATGGCGAAATGACAGCGCCCCAAAAAAGGAGCATGAAGCAATGGAGAACAAAACCACCTGGAAAGAAAACCGCCCCCTAGCCTGCCTGGTGCTGGTGCTGGCCGTGCTGGTGGGCGTGCTGGGTATTGGCACGGCCAAGGTGCGTGGTGTGGCCGGCACGGCGCTGGATTATTACAACCAGAAGATGGCGGCCGACTTTACCGCGCGGGAGACAGCCGCCCAGACCATTCTGGGCATTGCCGGGCAAGAGCTGGGCGAGGACGACGCCAAGGTGCAGGCGGCCGCCAGCGCGCTGGCCGAAAGCCAGGCGGCCGCCACCCCGGCGGAAAAGTATACGGCGGGCACCAAGCTGGAGACGGCGGTGGGCATTGTGTACAATGCGCTGCCTCAGGCCGCGCGGGACCCGCAGAAAAGCGCCGCCCAGCTTGCGTGGAGCGAGTTTGTCAGCCGCACCGACATCCTCTCGCATTCCATGGAGAAATATAACACCTATGCCCAGGCCGTACAGGATACAATAAAGGGCTTCCCGGCCTCGCTTCTGGCAAGGTTGGCCGGGGTGGACGCCCAGGCCATGGCCTGAAGCGGTGCACAAAACAGGAGAGGGGGCGCAAAATGAAGCGCTTTTTTCTGAAAAAGGCGGCGGCGCTGGCCGTGCTGCTGGCGGCGGCAGTGGCCATGTTTCCCGCATTTGCCGAGGTGGATATCACCCCCACATCAGACTTTTATGTCTATGACGGCGCAGATGTCCTTTCGGAATCAACAGAAAGTGATATTGTAAGCAAAAACGACATTTTGTATAATGCCAGCGGCGCGCAAATTGTGGTGGTGACGGTGCAAAGCACCGGCCGCATGACCACAGAGGAATATGCCTATGAGCTGGCCAACAGCTGGGGCATTGGCTCGGCTTCGCAAAACAACGGCGTGCTGTTGCTGCTTTCCATTGGGGATGAAGACTACCAGTGCATCCAGGGTTCCGGGCTGGAGAGCTTGCTTCCCACCTCCACGCTCAGCCGTATTTTGAGCGAGAGCCTGGAGCCCGATTTTGCCGTGGGCGACTATGACGCCGGGGTGCAAAAAACCTTCACCGCCCTTTACAATGAGGTGTGCGCCATTTACGGCGTCACCGGCAGCACAGGCACGGTGCAGGGCGGCGGGGCCGTGGCCGCACAGCCGCAGCCTCAGCCCGAAGAGAGCGCCGGCTTTGGCGTGGCTACCCTTGTGGGCCTGCTTGTGTTTCTGGTGGTGGTAATTGTGCTGATTGGCGTGGTGTCCAGTGCGGCGCGCCCACGGCGGCGCTATACTTACGACCCCTACTACCGCCGCGACCCCGGCGCCGATTTTCTCACCGGCATGTTTGTGGGCAGCGCTTTGCGAGGCTCGCGCCGCAGGCGGCCTCCGCGCCCGCCAAGGCCTCCACGCGGCCCGTTTGATGGCCCGGGCGGGCCCTTTGGCGGTGGCTTCGGCGGTTTTGGCGGCTTTGGCGGCGGGTTCCGCGGTGGCGGCGGCGGTTCGTTTGGTGGTGGCGGCGGCTTCCGCGGCGGCGGTGGCGGCAGCTTCCGCGGCGGCGGCGCCGGGCGCGGGCACTAAGCCCTGCCCCTGGCCGGCAGCAAATACTCCTCACGATAAAATAAAACCCCTGTATGGCGGCATAGCCATACAGGGGCTTTTTCTATGCAAAGTGTTTGCGGCAGAAAGCGCCGGCCGGTTGCTTATGCCTGTGCCGTGTTGCGGCGGTACACCTCGTACAGGCCGTCCAGCAGCAGGTGCGGCACCACGGGGATGCTGCGCCGGCAGTGCGGCACCACCAGCCCGGCCAGGCCGCCTGTGGCCACCACGTCCGCCGGGCCGCCCAGCTCGGCCTCAAAGCGGGCCAGCATGCCGTCCAGCAGGTCTGCCGTGCCCAGCACAATGCCGCTTTGGATGCTTTCGGCCGTGTTCTTGCCAATGGCGTGCGCCGGGGCCTGTGTGGCCACGGCGGAAAGTTGGCTTGCGCCGGAAATCAGCGCGTTCAGGCTTACCATCATGCCGGGCAGAATGCTCACCCCCTGCACGGCGCCTGCAGCGTCCAGCGCCGTCAGCTTGGTGGCCGTGCCCATGTCAATGACAACGGCGGGCATGCGGCAGCGCGCCCGCGCGGCAACGGCCCCGGCCAGCAGGTCTGCCCCCAGCTCGTCCGGCTGGTAAATGCATATGGGCACCTCGGGGCACAGCGCGCGGCTTAGCACCAGCGGCGGCGCGCCGCACAAAAGCTGCAAAGCGCCGCACAAAGCGCCCGTCACCGGCGGCACCACGCTGGAGAGAATTGCCCCCTGCGGCTTTGCCGCGCCGTGCAGCGCCAGCACACCCTCTATTTGAAGGGCGTATTGGTCTGCCTGTAGCGCGGGCTGGGTGGCAATGCGGGAGAGAAACACCAGCCGGCCCCCCAGGTAACCGCCCAGCACAATGTTTGTATTGCCTGCGTCCACGCACAAAACCATGCGCGCCCCTCCTTTGCCATGCGGCGGGCGGCGGGCGCCCGCGTCTCTGCTGCCCCGGGCCTGAAAGCGCGCGGCCAGGGCCAAAGGCACGCCGCGCGAAAGCCAGCGGGAATCCTTCCCCATTATAAAAGCAGTGCCGCGCCATTGCAAGTGCGCGCCGCAATTTGCCGTTTTTTTGCTGCCCGGCGGGCCTTTCCCGCGGCGGCATGTATAAACAGGGCCCTGCCCTCATAGATATTAGCAAAAATGCCCGGCACGGAACGCCGCGCCAAGGCGCAACAGGGGAAAGGGGAAATCGTACCATGTTTGTATTCACATTCCGAAAAGGCGGCCTGCGCCGCCTGGCTGCGGTGTGCCTGTGCGGTGCAGCCATTGTAGGGGCGGCGGCCGCGGGCATTGCATGGAACAGGGCGCAGAGCACACCGGCGAATGCGGCCCTCACCCAGCAGATTACCGGCTCGCAGGATATTGCCAGTTTTCTGGCAGGCTATGGCGTGGAGGTGGACCCCACCAGCGCCGAGGTGATGGCCGTGAAGGTGCCCCGCAAATGGGACGAAAGCTTTGAGGCCTTTCACGCCGTGGTGCAGCAAAGCGGGCTGAGCCTTGAAAAATGCAAGGGCAAGCAGGTGGATAAATGGACGGTGCCCGTGCCCGCGCTGTGCGATGACGCCAAAAAAACCTACGCGGTGGTGCTGGTGTATAAAAACGAGCCCAAGGGCGCCTATCTGCTGGAAAAGCCGTCCGGCGAGGTGAAGCCGCTGGTGCCCGGCCAGAGCGGCACGGCCCTGACCGAAGAGGAGAAGGCTGCGGCGGCCGGTTTTGGCGCGGGCATTGCCCAAAGCGCGCCGCCCGCCCAAAGCGCGGCCAGCGCCGGGGCGGACACTCAGCAGCCGGCCAGCCAGGTGAACACCCAGCCGGCCGCAAGCGAGGCGGCGGCCGGGCAGGCCGAAGACGTGCTGGCGCAAACCGCCGGCGCGTGGCCCACGGAATAAGCGGCCCGCGCCGGAACAAAAGCGAAGGGGCGGCGCAAAGCCGGGGCGCTGAAAGAAAACGGCGGTTCCGCCGTAAAATTTTGGCGCATCACCCGTTTCAAAGGGGCAGGGCAGGCCGCCGGGCCGGCCCGCCCTTTTTGTGCTTTTTTCGCCGCAGCCCGGGGCGCGGGCCGCGCGCACAGGGCCGGAAGTTTCCGGCCCTGTTTTTTGCGCCGGCCCCGCGCTTTGCGCGCCCGGTTCGGCTTTGTGCGGCGCAGGGCGCCCTTCGGGAAAACGAACAGATCTCTTTTTTGCATGGGTTCGCGCCGCGCCGGCACAAAAAATGTCGAAAATGCGTTGTTTTTTCAAATTCAATGTCTGTACATACTCTTTTGGGCGAATGCGCGGCGGGCTGTGCATGCCCGTTTTTTCCTCAAAATGGGTAATGGAAAAATTTTTTGCTTTATGGTATACTGGCTTGTAACAGAATATATGCCGGCACAGCGCCGCGCTGTGCGCGCGTGCCGGCCTTTCACCTGAAATGGGCCGCGGCCCATTTTCCCGGGAAGGGCCCCCCTTCCCGGGAAAAGAAGCTGGCGGCCGGAACAGCAAAGGGGACCGGATATGAAACAACGTTGGATCGCGGCACTGTTGTGCCTGTGCCTGTGTATGAGCATGCTGTCGCCTGCCGCGGCGGCGCAGGGCCCGGGCGGCCTTTCCACGGGCGATGACAGCGGCGTTGTGCTCACCACGGGCGACGACAGCGGTTCTGCGCCCGCTGCGGGCGACGACAGTGGTTCTGCGCCCACCGCAGGCGACGACAGCGGTTCTGCGCCCGCCGCGGGCGACGACAGCGGTTCTGCGCCCGCCGCGGGCGACGACAGCGGTTCTGCGCCCACCACGGGCGACGAGGGCGGCGCTGCGCGCATCTTGCTCAATGCGCCCTCCGCGCGCAGCACGGTGGATGATCTTTGGGACGCTCTGGGCCTGAAGGACGGTATGTACCTCCCATACACCGGAAGCCTCATAGAGCCGGAGATCTTTTCTGCAGAGCTTGTCGAAGACAGAGATTATACGGTTTCGTACAAAACGGCAAGCGGCACGGCCCTTCCCGGCGCGCCTGCCGATGTGGGCGAATACTACGTGGTGCTGACAGGCATAAATACCTATGCCGGCAAAACAAAAGAGCTTCGCTTTTTTATCTATGATTGGCAAGACCTCTCCAACGCCCATGAAACCCTGCTTGTTCCGAACAGCTTTTCCTACACGGGCCAGCCTGTGCAGTTTGAGCAGTGCAGCGTCCGGGTGGATTCGCCAACCGGCCCTATCTGGCTGGAAAAAGACAAGGATTTCACCCTCAGCTTTACCACATCCGAGGGCGCCCCGTTGCAGGCGGCCCCCACGGATGTGGGTGTGTATTACGCCGTGTTCACGGGCGAGGGCGAGTATACAGGCACGGCATCCACAAGTTTTTCTATTCGCGCGTCCAACGACCTTTCTGCGGCGGAGGTCACGTGCAAGAAATATTATGTATACACCGGCCAGCCTGTGCAGCTGGAAGACCTGCAGGTGACGCTGAACGGCTTTGTGCTTACGGAGGGCAAAGATTACACGGTCTGGTATAATACAAATGGCTATGTGAGCCAGGACCCGCCCACCGGGAAAGAGGGCGAATCCGTCTCCGTTTCCCTCATCATTCGCGGCACGGGGGCCTACACCGGCGAGGCCACAGCCAGTTTCGAGATCGTTCCGCCGGAGGATATCCTGAACGGCGCCACCATCACCGGCCCGGCCGTGTATCAGCAGGGCACCCAGGTGAACACTGCAGATTTCACCGTCACCTCGGCAGAGGGCACGGTGCTTCGCGAAGGCACGGATTATAACATCACCTTTTGGAAGATCACCTATTCCGGGGGCGCCGTGGCGGGCACAATTGAAGATTTTGAAAAGATAACCGGCGCGCCCACAGAGGTGGGCACGTACGGTGTTGTGGCCGTGCGAACGGACATCGACCCCTCGGGCGGCCAGCAAGGTGATAAAGAGTACGTTCCCAGCACCGATATCTTCTATTTTTCCATTGAGGGGAATAACTCCATTGCGCTGGCCGAGATCCAGGCGCCCAAAACGGTGGAATACACCGGCCAGCCCGTGCAGCTGGGGCTTACAGCCACGATGGGCGGCAAAGCGCTTGTCGAAGGCAAAGATTATACCCTGCGCTATTTTGTAAAAATGAGCGGCGGGACCGGCTTTGCGCCCCTTTCCGGCGCGCCATCGGCCCCGGACACCTATTATGTGCAGCTGGTGGGCACGGGCAGCTACACGGGCGCCACCCCGGCCGGCGGCTTGCACAAGTTCAGCATCCAGCGCAGCCCGGCTTCGGCCCGGCTTTCGCCGGATGCGCTGGCCATCCAGCTGACGGAGGGCTATTCCGAAGAAGATGCGAAATATGAGGTTAAGGTGCAAAACACCGGCAGCGTGGCCATCACGGGCCTTGCGGCCAGCCTTTCGGGCACGAATGCGGCAGATTTTACGCTGGACACTTCCAGCCTGCCGCAAAGCCTTGACGCGGGGCAAACGGCCACCCTCACCGTGAAGGTGAACACGGGCATTGGCGTAACGTCTTACAGTCCCAAAATGGCCACGCTGAATGTGCGGGCGGAAAACCTTTCCACCCTTTCCTGCGAGGTGTCGCTTGATGTAAGTGTAAAGCCCACCTACAAACTGGTGTTTTCCGCAAACCCCGTGTTCTACCCGGCGCAGGACGAGCAGAACCCGGAAAACAGGCAGATCACTCTTAGGAACTGGGGCAGCACCGACGTGACGCTGGAAGCGCCCCCACGGCAACGTACTGCACCATCAGCGGGTTCAATGAAGAGCAGGTGCTTCAAAGCGGGAAAGAGCTTAACTTCTATGTCACCCCAAAAACGAACCTTGTACCCGGCACGTATCGGGAGAATATTATCATCCGGGGCATAGCGCCGGACGGCGGCATAGCCACCGGCACGCTGACCGTGGAGGTGCGAGTGGCTGCGGCAAACCGGAATGTGACATTTTCCACAAGCGGGTTGAACTTCGGCTATTGGCAAGAGGGCCAAACCCCACAGGAACAAGGTGTTGTGATCCAGAACAATGGCAACATCTCGCTAAGACTGGAAGTGGAGCTGGATGAGGCTGTAGAAAAAGGCTTCACGTGTGAACTTCGGCCCGGCACGGGCGCCACCCCGCCCGTGCTGCCTGCCCCGCAGAACTATCAGGACACAAGAAACCTGTGGCTGTATCTTGTTCCGAAGGCAGGCCTGCCGGCGGGCGATTACAGCGGCACCGTCACGGTGAAAGACGCCTATTCGGGCACCGTGCTGGGCACCATGCCGGTGAGTTATTTTGCGCGGAAGGTGCAGATTGAGGTGACGGGGGCAGACGGCAGCACGCTGGCCACGGCCTCGGCCGAAAGCCATGATACCGCCACGCTGGATTTTGGCGAGATGCCCTATGGATACGACCCGGCACAGTACCCGCAGACGGTGACGGTGAAAAACACCGGCAACGTGGCGGTTGAGGTGGGGTACTATCAAACGACAGCTAACGGGCTTGCGCCGAACGCCGGTGTTTCTACCCTGCAGCCGGGTGGAACGCGCACAATGACGTTTACAGTTCCGGCGGGGAAAGGGCTGGGCCAGCAGGCATATACGCCGCCAAACCCGGCAGGCACAAACCGGGCCAATTATATTTTCGCAAGGCAGGCATCCACCTCGGATAGCATTATTGCCCGCGTGGCCCTGGGCTACACGTTTACCGTGACAAAGCCCGCGGAGTATGGAGACTGGCTGTATGACGCAGATGCCCAAACCCTTACAAGGCTGAGCGACAACCTTACCCTGAAAAACGTCACGGCCAGCGGCACTTCGCTGACGATTGGGAAGCAGTACATCTCCCAAAGCACGGCGCTGGACCTTACCGGCGCCGTCACAGACGCCGATGGCACGCCCTACACCATCACCGCCCTGGGGGTCGAGGCATTCTGGGATTCATACCTTACGGCCATCACGCTGCCCGACGGGCTGGAAAGCATTGGCAGCCGCGCGTTCTACAACTGCGCCAGCCTTACGGCCATCGATATCCCGTCTTCGGTAACAAGCATAGGGGAAGAGGCGTTCCGAAGCTGCACCAGCCTTAAGGACGTCACGCTGCCCAACGGGCTGGAAAGCATTGGCAGCTACGCGTTCAATAGCTGCACCAGCCTTACGGCTATCGAGATCCCCTCTTCGATAACAAGCATAGCGGAAAACACGTTCGGCGGGTGCACCAGCCTTAAGGACGTCACGCTGCTCGACGGGCTGGAAAGCATTGGCAGCTACGCGTTCCGAGACTGCACCAGCCTTACGGCCATCGAGATCCCGTCTTCGATAACAAGCATAGGGACAAGTGCGTTCAACGGCTGCACCAGCCTTGCGGCCGTCACGCTGCCCGAGGGGCTGCAAAGCATCGGGGTGGCTGCGTTCCGGAACTGCAGCGCGCTTACATCCATCGATATTCCGGCTTCGGTGACGAGTATAGGGAAAAGCACGTTCGACGGCTGCACTAGCCTTGCGGCCGCCACGCTGCCCGAGGGGTTGCAAAGCATTGGGGAATATGCGTTCCAGAACTGCAGCGCGCTCACATCCATCAAAATCCCCGGCACGGTGAAAACCGTTGGGATGTGTTCTTTCCAAGATTGCTCCGGCCTTGCCAGCCTTGAGCTGGCCGAAGGGGTGCAGAAGCTTGGAAGCAGTGCGTTTAGGGACTGCAGCGCGCTCACGCAGGTGACGCTGCCGGCCAGCCTTACTGAGGTTGGCATCAGGGTCTTTGGCGGCCACGGCCCCAGCATCGTGTTCACAAGCCTTGCCACCACCCCGCCAGATCATAATGGCGGTTACCCCCTGGGCGAGGTGGACGGCGTAACGCTGTATGTGCCGCAGGGCAGCCTGGAGGCTTATGAAAGTGCGTTCGGATGGAGAGATTATCTCATCTATGCCATCCAGGCAACGCTTTCGCCCGCCGCGCACACCTTTGCCGTGCAGGCGCAGGGCTATGGCGACGTTGCCCCGGCCACCTTCACGGTGACAAACAGCACAGGCGGCAGCATCAACCTTGGCGCGCCCACCCTCAGCGGGGCAAACACGGCTGATTTTGAGATAGATGCCGCGGGCCTGCCGCAAACCCTTGCTTTGGGCGAAAGCGCCACCTTTACGGTGCGGCCCAAAACGGGCCTTGCAGCGGGCAGCTACACCGCGCAGGTGCAGCTTGTTGCCGAAGACGGCGCCGGCGCCAGCCAGACGCTGGCCGCCACCGTAAGCTTTACCGTTACGCCGCCCGTGTGGCGTGTGGGCGTTGCGGCCAGCCCCGCAGGGGCGGGCGTGTGCCTTGTGAACGGCGCCGAGGTAAGTGAGGCCAGTGTGGAAGATGGCAGCAGCGTCACCCTTACGGCAAAGGAAAACGCGGGCTACCGCTTCCTTCGCTGGGAAAACGAACAGGGGCAAACGCTGACAACGGATAAGGAATACATCGTACACCCCACGGCCGACATGCAGCTGCAAATGGTGTTTGAAAAACTGGTGTACGCCATCACAGCCACGCCCGGCACGCTGGAATTTGAGCCGCGTGTGGCGGGGTATGCCGCCGCGCCGGATGCCAGGACGGTGACGGTGAAAAACACCGGCAACACCGAGGTGACGCTGGCGCTGCCCACGGCGCAGGGCTATGACATCCAGGCGGGCAGCGGCTTTGCAAATGGGCAGGCCACGCTGGCCGCGGGCGGCACGGCCACGTTCACCGTGCGGCCCAAAACGGGCCTTGCGGCGGGCAATTATGCGCGTGCCATCAACGTGGCCGGCACAAATGGCGCAAGCGCCGTGGTGAACGCCGCGTTCACCGTAGAGCCGGCGCTGGCGCTTACGGCGCCCGCCACGCTTGCGGGCGGCGGCAAGCTTACCCTTACGGCCAACAAGGGGGCGGACAGCGTGGTGTGCACCACAGACGCCGCGTACAACCCCACGGCCGCCGCGGGCGGCACCACCTGGACGGTGACGCTGCCGCAGACGCCGGGCACCTACACGTTTGAGGCCACGCGCACCACCGCGTACGGCGGCACGGAAACGGCCACGTGCACCGTGACCGTAACGGAAAAAGCCGCCGAAACCGGCGGCCAGGAAAGCCAGAACACGGGCCGCAAGCAAAACCCCAAAACGGGCGTGTGAAAGCGGCGCATTGAAAACCAAAAAGGCGCAGTGCCCTGCAAGGCCGTGTTCGGCCAAAGGGCGCCGCGCCTTTTTTTGCGCGCCAAAAGGCGGGGCGGCAAAAACCCGCCGCCCCGCGCCGGGGTTCCGGGTTTTCGGTTTGCAAAACCCGCCCGGGCGTATTCTAAAAAACCTTCCGCACCTGCGCCAAAGCCACAAAAAAGGAACCCTGAAGACTCAGCACACGCGCTGAATCTTAAAAAAAGGCGCGTTTTGCTTTGGGCCAATTTTATGGTATACTGCAACCACAACACCGAAACCGCAAAAGGGGGGGGCAGCCCCGTGAGGCTGGATAAATTTACCGCCAAGGCATTGGGCCTCAGCCGCAGCCAGGCGCGCGAGACCATACGCGCCGGGCGCATTTTGCTGAACGGCGAAGTGTGCCGCGCGCCGGACGCGCACGTGCCCGAGGGCGCGGCCGTGGCGTGCGGCGAAACGCCTTTGTGCGCCAAACAGTTTGTGTATATCATGCTGGACAAACCCAAGGGCGTGGTAAGCGCCGCAGAGGATGCGCGCGACACCACAGTGGTGGACCTTGTGCGAGAGGCCTTCCCCCGGCGAAACCTGTTCCCCGCGGGCAGGCTGGATAAAACCAGCACCGGCTTTGTGCTGCTGACGGATGACGGCGTCTTTGCGCACGATATTCTGGCGCCCGGGCGCCATGTGGAAAAAGTTTACACGGTGCTGCTGGACACGCCCCTCACGCAGGAAATGATTTCCGGCTTTGCCGCGGGGGTGCAGCTGGCAGACGGCAGCCGCATGCTGCCCGCGCTGGCCCGGCCGGGCGGGCAGGGCCCGTGCAGCGCCGAGGTGGTGCTGCACCAGGGCGTGTATCACCAAATCAAACGCATGTTCGGTGTGTACGGCGCGGGCGCGCGCGAGCTGCGGCGCACGGCCATTGGCGGCGTTGCGCTGGACGCCGCCCTGGGCCCCGGCGGCTGGCGCGAGCTCACCGCGCAGGAACTTGCGCTTTTGCAGGCCAAACGTTCATGAAACAGACAAAAAACTTTCACATATGCCCTGTATAATAGGCTTTCAAGAAGGGGCCGGAACGCCGCTTCAAACGCCTTTTTCCAAAATACACAATAAACGCAATTGCTTTTTGTGTAAATATGTTGCAAAAGCCGGAAACATTGTGTAAAATAGAGAGTACAGCGAACGCGGATTGTTGAATTTCACAATGGCAGACAGCGGCGGGGCTTTTTTGTGCCGCCGCGTGCAGAAGGGAAAAGGGTTATCTATGGCGAACAGAGTGTTTCAGGGCGTGATTTATCAGATGAAAGATGCCATCGACCGCATGGTAGGCGTTGTGGACGAGACGGGCACCATCATCTCCTGCACGGACCTCAACCGCATCGGGGAGGTGCGCGACGGCGTTGCATCCGAGCGCCTGGCGGCAGGCGACAGCTTTGTGCGCGACGGCTTTACCTATCATCTGTTCACGGCCAACAAGCGCAACGATTACGCCGTGCTGGTAGAGGGCACAGACGAGGCGGCGGGGCGCTATGCGGCGCTTCTTGCCATCAGCCTGCAGAACATCAAGCAGTATCATGACGAAAAGTTCGACAAAGCGAACTTTATCAAAAACGTGGTGCTGGACAATATCTTGCCCGGCGACATCTATGCCAAAGCGCGCGAGCTGCACTTTGCCACGGATGTCTCCCGCGTGGTGCTGCTTATCCGCGTCACCTCGGGCACGGATATTTCGGCTTACGATGTGGTGTCCGGCCTGTTCCCCGATAAGCAGAAAGATTTTGTGTTCAATATCTCAGAGAACGACACCGTGCTGGTGAAAGAGATTAAGCGCGGCATCGACCAGCACGACATTGAAAAGCTGGCCCTCTCGATTGTGGACACGCTTTCTGGTGAACATTACATCAAATCTGTGGTGGGCATTGGCACGCCCATTGCCAACGTGAAAGACCTTGCCACCAGCTTTAAAGAGGCACAGATTGCCATGGAAGTGGGCAAGGTGTTCGACACCGAGCAATCCATCATCAGCTATGACAACCTGGGCATTGCGCGCCTGATTTATCAGCTGCCCACCACGCTGTGCGAGATGTTCCTGAAGGAAGTGTTCAAGCAGGGCGGCATCGAAAGCCTGGACGCCGAGACGCTGTTCACCATCCAGCGCTTTTTCGAAAACAACCTGAATGTCTCCGAAACCAGCCGCGGCCTGTTTGTGCACCGCAACACGCTGGTGTACCGCCTGGAGAAGATCAAAAAGCTCACCGGGCTGGATTTGCGCGAATTTGACGACGCCATTGTGTTCAAGGTGGCGCTGATGGTGAAAAAGTATCTTTCGTCAAACCCCGCAAAATATTAACCATGCAGCCCTGCGGGGCGCATGCACACGAAAAAAGCATACGGCGCGGAAAAGGCAAAGCGGCGCTGGAAGGCGCGCCTGGCCGAAAACCGTGCCGTGCTTTTATGGCAGGGGCTTTTGCCCACTTTACATAGGAGACTGGTTGCATGATCCGATTCGAACATGTCACAAAAGTGTATGAAAGCACGGGCAACGGCCCCGACATCACGGCCCTGCACGATGTGAACCTGCACATCCGCAAGGGCGAGTTCGTGTTTGTGCTGGGGCATTCCGGCGCAGGCAAAAGCACGTTTCTGAAGCTGATTCTGCGCGAAGAGGTGGCCACCGAGGGGCGTGTGCTGGTGAACAAAAACGACCTTTCCACCATCCGCCAGCGCGACATCCCCTATTTGCGCCGCGGCCTTGGCGTGGTGTTTCAGGATTTCCGCCTCATCCCCACCATGACGGCCTACGAGAACGTGGCTTTCGCCATGCGCGTCACCAATATCCCCGAAAGGCAAATCAAGCGCCGTGTGCCCTATGTGCTGAACCTGGTGGGCCTTGCGGGCAAGGCGCACAGCCTTCCGCAGGAGCTTTCCGGCGGGGAGCAGCAGCGCATTGCCCTGGCGCGCGCGCTGGTGCACTCGCCGCCCATCATTATTGCGGACGAGCCCACCGGCAATATCGACCCGGAGCTGAGCGTGGAAATTATGGAGCTTCTGCAGGCCATCAACAGCGTGGGCACCACCATTGTGGTGGTGACGCACGAGCGGGACCTGGCCCAGCGCTTCCACAAGCGCATGATCGTCATTGACCACGGCGAAGTGATAGACGATGGCCTTGCAAGGGTGAGGGGGGCGCGCGTATGAATTGGTCCAGCTTCAAATATCTTGTCAAACAGGGCTGGCACAACATGGTGGCCAACCGCCTGATGACGGTGGCGTCGCTGGGCGTTTTGACGGCCTGCCTTGTCATCACCGGCATTGCGGGCATTCTCAGCGTCAGCGTCAGCAATTTTGTGCAAAGCCTGGGCGATAAGGACATGATTGAAGTGTTCATTTCCGACGAGGCCACCGACGAACAGATCGAAGCGTGGAGCCAGCAGCTGCCGCAGCTTGCAAATGTGGCCTCGTGCACGTTCATTTCCAAGGCGCAGGCCGTGGAGGATATGAAGGCGGAAATGGGCGAATATGCCGACGTTTTGCAAGACTATGAGGGCGAGGGCAACGAGGCAAACCCGCTGCCGGCCTCGTTTCGCATTTATGTGACGGATATTGCCCTTTTGAACGACACCGTGGCCGCCATTCAGCAGGTGGGCGGAGATTTGTTCTACCGCATCAACTCGCCCACAGAGCTGGGCGACATTCTGGTGCAGATGCGCCGCGTGGTAAACATTGCGGGCTGGGGGCTTGTGGCCGTGCTGGGCATTGTGAGCGTGGTAATTATTTCGAACACCATCCGCCTGACGGTGTTTGCCCGCCGCAGGGAGATCAACATCATGAAATTTGTGGGCGCCACCAACGCGTTTATCCGCATGCCGTTTTTTGTAGAGGGCATGACGGTGGGCGCCCTGGCGGGCCTGATCTCCACCGTGCTGGTGGGCGGGGCCTATTTCGGCGCGTTGCAGGCCCTGGCACAGCCCAGCGCCATGTGGCTGGATGAATTTACCCAATGCCTGTACCCGTTCAGCGTGGTTATTCTGCCGCTGGCCGGCATCTTTATCCTGTTCGGCATGTTCATTGGCTCTGCCGGGTGCGCGTTCAGCATCCGCAAACATTTGAAAGTGTAACGGAAAGGGAACCTACCATGGCAAAACAGAAAAAACTGGTGCGAGTGGTGTGCGCCGTGCTGGCGCTTTTGATGGCGGCAACGCTGGTGCTGCCTGCGCTTTCGCGCGCGTTTGCAGATGATGAGACGCCGGCCGAAAAGCTGGAGCGCCTGCGCAAGGAAATTGCAGCGCTGCACGACCAAATTGAGGCCAGCGAGGAAAATGAACAGAACGCACAGCAGACAAAGCTGTATTACCAGCAGCTTTCCAACACGCTAAGCGCCCAGCTGGAGGCCCTGCAGGAAGACATTGACGTGCGCAAAAGCGACCTCGAGAAGAAAAACCTGGCCATTGCCCAGGCCGCCGAGGAGCTGCAGGCCGCCAAAGAGGCGTTTGAACAGCGCCTGCGCGGCATGTACGAGATGCGCTCTTCCAGCAACCTTTCCATCTTGCTGGGCATCGATGACATCAGCGACGCCATGCGCTTTGCCGAAAACCTGCAGCAGATTGCTGTCAGCGATAACCAGCTTATCACCGAGATGCACGACAAGCAGGTGAAGCTGGAAAACCAGCGCGAAGAAATTAACGCAGCGCTGGACGAGCTGAACGCCCAGCAGGAAGAGCTGGAGAACACGAAAACCTCTTACCAGCAGGCCATTCAGAAGGCGGACGAGACCGTCACGGCCGAGCAGGCCCAGCAGCAGGTGTACGAGGAATCGGAGGCAGAGCTGCAAGAGCAGTTCAAGCAGGCCCAGCAGGAATGGGCCGCGTGGGCGGGCTCTAACACGGGCAACAGCTATGTGCTGGGCGACGGGCTGGGCCAGTTTCAGTGGCCTATTCCGGGCTACACCACCCTCTCCAGCGATTTCGGCACCGTGCGCTATATCTACGGCGTGCGCGACGTGCACCGCGGCATGGACGTGCCGGCCCCGGCGGGCAGGCCCATCTATGCGGCGGCAGACGGCGTTGTCTCTACCACAGCGCACTGGAGCTATGGCACCTGCGTGAAAATCAGCCATTCGCCCAGCCTTGTCACCATTTACGGGCACATGTCTGCCCGGGCGGCGGGCATCACGAACGGCGTGTTCGTCACCCAGGGCCAGCTGATTGGGTATGTGGGTTCTACCGGCAACTCGACGGGCAACCACCTGCATTTTGAGGTGAACGTGAACGGCACGCCTGTGTCGGCCTGGCCGTACCTGAACGGCGGCTGAACACCTGCCCTTTTGGGGAAAGGATGAGTTTATGAACAAAAAAATTACGGTGAACCTGGCGGTGGCTATTGCCATTCTTGCCATGACCGTCACGTTTGTCGTCACCATGATCCTGTCTACCCAGATTTTCAACTCTACGGTGTCCAGCGTGCGGCAAAAGCAGGTGATGTATAACAACATTGCCGAAATTGACAAAGCCGTGCGCGCCAACTATTACGGCGAAATCAACGACACCACCCTGTACGACATGATGGGCGCCGGGTATATGGCGGGCATTGGCGATGCGAACGCCGTGTACTACACGGCCGCACAGTACACCGAGTACAAGGGCATTCATTCCGGCCAGGTGGTGGGCGTGGGCGTGGATGTGGTGAAAGACGCCACCACGGGGAACGCGCGTGTGGTGCGCGTTTATACCGACAGCCCCGCCCAGCAGGCCGGGTTTGAAAAGAACTGGATGATTACCAGAATTGGCGAAACCGACGTGCGCAACCTTACCCTGGCGCAGGTGAACAGCCTTTTGCGCGGCGAGGCGGGCACCACTGTCACCGTCACGGCCACCAACCTTGCGGGCGAGACGCAGACAGCCGAGCTGCAGCGCCGTCAGTACGATATGCCCAGCCTTGAATATACGGTGCCCGAGGGGCAGACGTGCGGGTATGTGCGCATTTACACCTTCAACGGCAACACGGAAAAAGAGCTGGAGGCAGCGCTGGAGGCCATGACGGGCGGCGAGGCGCCCATTGACAGCCTGGTGCTGGACGTGCGCGACAACGACGGCGGCAGCCTGGCCGAGGCCATGGACGTCATTGACATGCTGTGCCCGGTGGGCACCATTGCCAGCCAGGAAAAGGGCGGCGAGGTGACCGTGCTGGACACCTCTGACAACCAGGAGGTAGAGCTGCCCATTGTGGTGCTGATGAATGCCAACACCGCCGCGGGCGCCGAGCTTTTGGCCGACAGCATCCGCATTTTTGAAAAGGGCAGCCTGGTGGGCACCACCACGGCGGGCAAGGGCAGCATTGTGTGCGAGCCCGTTGCCATGACAAACGGCTCGGCCGTGGCGTTCACGGTGGGCAAGCTTTTGGACCATAACGGCCAAAGCTTTGACGGCACCGGCGTGGCGCCGGATGTAGAGGTGCCTTTGACAACAGAGGAAGAGCGCAATTACTACAACTATACGGTGGACAGCGACCCGCAGATTGCCAAGGCCTTCGAGACGGCGTCGCTGCTGCTGAGCCGCATGCAGAACCAGACGGCATCGTCCGGCGCCGCCAGCGGTTCGTCCAGCACATCGGCCCCGGCCTCTGCCCCGGCCAGCGGCGGCTGAGCTGGCAAAAACAGAAAAGACGGCAAGCGCCGCGCACGTTGCCCGGGCCCTGCGGCCGCGGCCGCGTGTGCGGCGCTTTTTGCAGAAATGAGGTGCCTATGGAGCTGACAGACATCGCCGTCATCCGCCGCCTGTGCGCGGCGCACGGCTTCTCTTTGTCAAAAGGGCTGGGGCAGAATTTTATTGTGAACCCCGGCGTGTGCCCCAAAATTGTAGAGGCCAGCGGCATTGACGAGACATACGGCGCGCTGGAGATAGGCCCCGGCATTGGCGTGCTGACCAAAGAGCTTGCCCTGCGCGCGCGCAAGGTGGTGGCCATTGAGCTGGACGCCCGCCTGCCCGCCCTGCTGGCCGAGACGCTGGCGGGATTTTCCAACATCCGCTTGGTGCAGGGCGACGCTTTGAAGCTGGACCTTGCGGCCCTCATCCGGCAGGAATTTCCGGGCATGAAGGTGGCCGTGTGCGCCAATTTGCCGTATTATATCACAAGCCCCCTTGTGATGAAGCTGCTGGAAGACAAGCTGCCGCTGCAGCACATTACCGTGATGGTGCAGAAAGAGGCGGCCCAGCGCCTTGCCGCCCTGCCCGGCACGCGTGAGGCGGGCGCGGTAAGCTATGCCGTGCACTATTACGCGCGCCCGCAGGTGCTGTTTCAGGTGCAGCCGGGCAGCTTTTACCCGCCGCCCAAGGTGACAAGCGCTGTGCTGCGCCTTTCGCTGCACACGGCGCCGCCCGCGGCGCCGCAAAGTGAAAAAGCCATGTTCCGCACCATCCGTGCGGCGTTCAGCCAGCGGCGCAAAACGGCGGCCAACGCTGTCAGCGCGGGGCTGGGCCTGCCCAAGGCGGATGTGGCCGCCGCGCTGCAGGCTGTGGGCGCACCGCCCGCCGCCCGGCCGGAACAGCTGACGCTGGAACAGTATGCCGCGCTGAGCGACCTTCTGTTTCCTTCGCAGAATGGCGCCGCGGCGCACCTGTAAAAAAACGCCCCTCACGGCCTGCGCATACAGCAGGCCGTGAGGGGTGCTTGTGCAATGTGGCGCCTGGCGGCGCCTGCCTTTGGCTATGCTGCCTTGTACGGCGTGTTTTGCGGAATGGCAAGGCCGATGCTTTCCAAAACAAGGTCGCCGTCGCCGCTTTCCGGCAGGTAATATACGTCCAGCGCCCGGCCGTCCTTCCCGGGGAAGTTGGCCTGCAGGGTGCGGGCCACGCTGTCCAGAAACGTGAGGCACATCTGCCCGGCATCGTACATGTGGAACTCGTCCTTCTGCGGCTCTGGCGGGCCGGCAAACAGCGCGCTTTGCTGGGCAAAACACACTTTCACAAAGCCGTCGCCCTGCTCCACCGGGCTCGCCAGGGTGCAGTCCCACCCGGTTAGCTGGCCAATGGCGGCTATCACGTCGCCCGGCTGCGCGGGGGCAGGCACAGAGGCGGTGTATTGGGCATAGGAATTGCCCGTGCCAATATACAGCAGCACTTCGGCCTCTTCGGCACCGCCGGCCGCGCTTTGGGGCGCGGCGCTTGGGGCGGGCACACTTTGGCTTTGGGGCGTGCCTGGGGCAGGCGCGCTTGTGCCAGAGCTGGCCGGTGCCGCGCTGCACGCGGCCAGGGCAAGGGCCAGCGCCGCGGCCAGGGCACCGGCAGGCAGGGTGTGTCGTTTCATTTTTGTTGCCTCATTTCCCAAAGGGCATCTGGGCCGGGCAGGCTGGCTCGCCCGGGCGCGTGCGCCTTTGCTTTGGTTCCATCATACCCCATGCACGGGCGTATGGCAAGGCCCTGCGGCCTGTACGGCCCGGCGCCCGGGCGCCGATACAAAACTGATACATCGTGCGTATAGTATCAAACTGGCAAAAGCCGGCCCCCTGCGGGCGGCCGCAGGGAAAACCAGAAAAGAAAGGCGGGCGGCGCGTTATGAACCGCATTTTGATTGTAGAAGACGAAGAGGCCATCTCGGGGCTGATTGCCATGAGCCTCGAGCGCGTGGGCTATACCTGCGAGGCAGTGAACGATGGCCTTGCGGCGGCCGACCGCATTGAGCAGAACGCCTATGACCTTGTGCTGCTGGACATCATGCTGCCCGGCCTGGACGGCTACGAGCTGCTGGAATACCTGCGCCCCACGGGCACGCCGGTCATTTTCATCACGGCCAAGGGCAGCTTGGGCGACCGGGTAAAGGGCCTGCGCCTTGGCGCGGACGATTACATTGTAAAGCCGTTTGAAATAGCCGAGCTGGTGGCCCGTGTAGAGAGCGTTTTGCGGCGCACCGGGCGCGGCGGGCGCATACTGCGCGCGTGGGACGTGCAGCTGGACGCCGTGGCCCGCACGGTGACAAAGGCGGGCGAGCCCGTGGCCCTTACCCCGCGCGAGTTCGACCTGCTGGAACAGCTGATACGCAACCGCGGCGCCGCGCTGTACCGCGACGCCCTGTTCGAGCGCGTGTGGGGCGGCGAGATGGGCCCGGACACCCGCACGCTGGACCTTCACATCAACCGCCTGCGCAAAAAACTGGGCTGGCACGATAAGATTACCACGGTGTACAAAGTGGGCTATAAGCTGGAAAAAGAGGAGGCCAGGCGTTGAAATTTGCGCAAAGGCTGTCGTGCGCTGTGCTGCTTTTGCTGGCAGGCGTGTTTTCGCTGGGCGGGTTTGTGCTGGTGTATATCAATGCGGCCGATATGCTGCGCCAGGCCGCGGCCCAGGTGGAACAGTGGCACCGCATGCAGTATTACACGCTGGAGACACAGGTGCTGGGCATGATGGCGCGCGGCGAGGACGTGACGGACGACGCCCTGCTGGAGAGCGCCATGCGCATTGCAGATTTTGGCGAGGACGGCAGCCAAAGCGGCATCTGGCTGGAAAACTCGGACGGCATAATGCTGTTTTCGTCGCTGGGGGCGGCGGCTGCCGAAGCCAGCGCAAGCGTGGGGCCAATTGGCGCGCAGGAATATTACCTGCGGCGCGCCCAGGGCAACACCTACCTTCTGCTGGAAAGCACCATCTCGGCCCCGAACAAAAGCTACCGCCTGCGCACGCTGAGCGATGTGACGGGCGTGTTTGTTGCGCGCGACAGGCAGCTGGCCCGCTTCTGGTGCATGGAGGCGGGCGCCCTGGGCGTGTGCGCCCTGGCCATTGTGCTGCTGACAAAGCGCATGACGCGCCCGCTGGACGAGCTGTACGGCGCCTCGCGGCGCATTGCGCGCGGCGATTACAGCGCCCGCGCCGAAGTGGCCACGCAGGACGAGATAGGCAGCGTGGCCGAAAGCTTCAACGCCATGGCCGCGGCGGTGCAGAAAAATGTGGATGCGCTGGCGCTTAGCGCGCGCCAGCGTGAAGAGTTCATGGGTGCGTTCACCCATGAACTCAAAACCCCCATGACGGCCATCATCGGCTATGCCGACACCCTGCGCACGCTGGAGCTGGACCCCGAGGGCCGCCGGCGCGCCGCGGGGTATATCTTCAGCGAGGCAAAGCGCGTGGAGGCGCTGAGCGGCAAGCTGCTGGCCCTGCTGGGCCTGGCCCAGAAGCCCGCCGCCCTGGCCCCGGTGCAAATGGACCGGGTGCTGCGGCAGCTTTCCGTCTCGCTGGCGCCCGTGCTGGGCCCCGTCAAGCTGGACCTTCGCGGGGAAAAAGGGCTTTGTGCCCTGGGGGATGAAGACCTGCTGGTAGACCTTTTGTACAACCTGGTGCACAATGCGCAGAAAGCGGCCCCAAAGGACGGCATGGTGCATGTGCTGTGCACGCGCGCGCCCGGCGGCGTGCTGCTGTGTGTGCGCGACACGGGCTGCGGCATCCCGAAAGAAGAGCTGTGCCGTGTGACAGAGCCGTTTTATATGGTGGATAAATCCCGCGCGCGCAAAGCGGGCGGCAGCGGCATGGGCCTTGCCCTTTGCCAGAAAATAGCCGCGCTGCACGGCGCACAGCTTTGCATTGAAAGCCAGGTGGGCGTGGGCACGCGCGTGTCGTTTACCCTCAAACCGGCAAAGGAGGTGCCCCGCGCATGAAACACAGCCATTCGCATTTTGCCCGGCTGCGCGCGGGCTGGCAAAGCCGGGCCGTGCGCACGGTGGTTGCCACGGGCGCGCTGGCGCTTGTTATCAGCGCGCTGCCCATGCTGGCCCTGCGCCTGACGGACATTGGTTTGTTTACCGCGCCGCATGCGCGCACGCAGGCCACGGGCGTGCTGAGCCCAAAAGGGGATGACCTTTACCTTGTGCGTGCGCTGGCCCAGCGGCGCCAGCAGGCGGGCGGCGAAAGCGAAGCGCCCTACGGCGAAATGGACATGGGCTATGAGGGGCAGGCGCTGATGGCCTCTTATCTGGACGAGATGCAGGCTGCAGGCGTGCTGCCGCAAGAGCTGACAGAGGCCTTCCGCTATGCCGCAGAGAGCGGCACAGCCGTGTACACCTATCAGGCGGACGGTGCGGGCTTTCTGACGCTGGCCCTGACAGAGCCGGAGATAAACAGGCGCCTGTACGAGCTGACGGTGGAAAGCCACACCGGCAAAGTGGTAAGCGCGCGCCTGTGGATGTGGCACCCCTTTGACGTGGCCGCCGCCCGGGCGGACATGTTGCGCGCCTATTGCGAATATCTGGGCCTGGATATGCTGGAGGATTGGGCCGCCTGCACCGGCACCTATTACGGGGAAGAGGCCATTTATTCTGCGAACGGCGAGACGCTTGTGGCCGCCAGCACGGTGTGGGACGATGTTTTGGGCGACCAATATCTTTTGCTGGATGCCCGCGTGCTGCCCGCAGACCAGTATGACGCCCTGCAAAGCGCCTATGCGGCCAAGGAGGCCGGCGGCGCCCTGGCCCCGTGCCAGGGGCTTCAGCGGCTGGGCAGCACGGCCCAGCCGCTGGATGAAACGCGCTGCCTGATACTACCGGTGGATACAGGCTATGGCACCCTGCTGACCGTGCTGGATAAAACCACCATGCAGCAAAGCGTGCTGTGCGCAAAGCCCGGCTGCGCGCACACGCCACAAAGCGGATGCCCCGCCCTTTTGCAGCCGGACGGGCTGCACATTTTTGCGCGGGCCGGGCGCGTCTACAACTTGTGCTTTGAACCCGAAAGCGGCACGGGCAGCTATGTGCTGCGCGCGATGACGCCGGATTTTTCCGCCTGGGAAGAGCTGGCGCGCACTTCCGCGCAGGAGTATGAGGCATACAGCCAGATGGCATGGTATGCCGGCGGGGACATGCTGTATGGCTTTTTCTGCACGGAGGCCGCCGGCCTTGAGACGCAAAGCGCCCTGCTGGCCATGGAGCTGGACGGCGGCACGCCGCAGCAGGTGCCCGTTTCACCGGGCACCAAGGTGCTGGGCACCTGGAACGGGCTTTTTGTGTGCAGCCGCACGGTGCCGCCCGCGGCTGTGGCGCAGCTGCGGCCCGGCGCGCTGGAAGAGACCTACCGCGAGGCCGAGTACAGCGCCACGGGCACAGAGATTTTTCTGAAATCGCCCGTCACCGGGGCCGAGCAGGCCGTCACGCTGCAGCAGCGGACGATGCCGGAGGGCGGCTGTGTCATTGACGGCGACACGCTGTATTTTGTGGCGCCGCAATACTATGCCGATGCCGAAGGCGGCTACCCATTGGCGCAGCTGCGCGGGCTGATGGGCATTGACCTGCGCCTGCGGGCCGCACAAAGGCTTTACAATCTTGCAGATGCCGAGATTGTCCCGCTGGAAGATGCGTATGGAGGCTATACCCCTGTCTATGGCGAAAGCCGCCAGTGGCTGTTCCTTGCCACGGGCCAGCGCATTCCGGCCCCGGCCGGCGCGCAGTATACAGACCCATACGGCATGCAGGCAGATTGGACCATTGCGGGGCAGTGGGGCGAAGACCTGGTGGTGATAAACCGCGCCGGCCTTTTGGAGAGCGGCGCCTACTGGCAGGGCTTTGCCCTGATTCCCGCCGAGATGTTCTGGGCCGGGCACACGCAGGCCGCCATCCCGTTTGAAATAAGCGCCGCCCTGCTGAATGCGGCGGCCGCAGCCGGGGAGGCCTGGTGGTGACGCCGCGCCCCGCCTGCCGGCCCTGCCTTGCCCCTGCGGCCCTGCCGCGGCGCCCGGCCGCACACCCTGTGCGCGGCGCGCCGCAGCCGGGCCGTTTTTCTGTGCGCTTTTCGTTGCACACGGGGGCAAAAACGAGTATAATAGCCATATATGTCTTTGTAAGCTGGGGGCGAAGCCGTGCATTATCTGGACAATGCGTCCACCACTGCCGTGGCGGACGCCGTGGCGGACGTGGCGTGCCGCGTGCTGCGCGAGCATTTTGCAAACCCCTCTTCGCTGTATGCGCCGGGCGCGCGCAGTGAAGAGGTGATAGAAACGGCGCGCGAGGCCGTGGCCGAAAGCCTGGGCGCGCGCCCGGGCGAAGTGGTGTTCACAAGCTGCGGCACCGACGGCGACAACATGGCCGTGTTCGGCGCGGCAAAGGCCCGCAGGGCCTGGGCAGACCACATTGTGGCCACCGGCTACGAGCACCCCGCGGTGCAGAACGCGGTGGCTGCGCTGCAGCAGGAGGGCTGGCGCGTGACGCTGGTGCAGCCGGACGGCACGGGCTGTGTATCCCAGCAGGCGCTGGTGGACGCGGTGGGCCCCAAAACGGCGCTTGTGGCGGCCATGCACATGAACAACGAGGTGGGCAGCGTGCTGGACGTGGCGGCCCTGGCCGCGCGCGTGAAGCAGAAAAACAGCCGCACCTTTGTGCATGTGGACGGCGTGCAGGCCTGGGGCAAGCTGCCGCTGCGCCTGCGCGAAACACAGATAGACAGCTATGCCGTCTCTGGCCACAAGGTGCATGCGCCCAAGGGCGTGGGCGCCTTGTATGTGCGCAGCGGCGCAAACCTTGCGCCCGTGTGGCGCGGCGGCCATCAGGAGCGAGGCCTGCGCCCCGGCACGCAGAACACGGCCTTTTTTGCGGCGCTGGGCCAGGCCGCGCAGATGCTGGATGTGGCGGCCATGAACGAGGTGTGCGCCGGGCTGAGCGCGCGGCTGTGGCAGGGCCTTGCGCAAATAGAGGGCGTGGTGCGCAACAGCCCGCCAGGCGGGCACCCGGCCATTGCCAATTTTTCCGTGCCCGGCATTCGCAGCGAGACGATGCTGCATTTTCTGGAGGCGCGGGACGTATATGTCTCAAGCGGCTCGGCCTGTTCCAAGGGCGAGGCCAGCCACACGCTTTCGGCCATGGGCCTGGCGAAAGAGCGCATTGACAGCGCGGTGCGCGTGTCGTTTTCGGCGCACAGCACGCCGGCGGATGTGGACGCGCTTTTGGCCGGCGTGGCAGAGGGCGTAAAAAGCCTTGCGCGCGCCCGCCGCTGACGGCCGCTGTGCGCAGATGTAAAAACAGAAACGAGGAAGCTTGCATGAGGGAACTGATTCTCGCTTACCAGGGCGAGATGGCGCTGAAGGGCCTGAACCGGGCCACATTTGAGAGCATTCTGGTAAAAACCATGCGCCGCAGGTTGAAAAGCCTGGGCGATTTCAAAGTGTACAAGGCGCAGAGCACCATGTATGCCGAGCCGCAGGACGCCACGGCCGCCGCGCATATGGACGAGGCGTTCGAGCGCGTGAAGAAGATATTCGGCATTGCGGCGGTGAGCCGTGCGGCCGTGTGCGACAAGACGTTCGACAGCATTTCCGCCACTGCTGTGAAATACCTGCGCGGCGTGCTTTCGGGCGCGGCCACGTTCAAGGTGAGCGCCAAGCGCTCGGACAAGGCCTTTCCGCTGAACAGCATGGAGATTGGCCGCGAGCTGGGCGGCGTGCTGCTGGCCGCCTACCCGCATTTGAAAGTGGACGTGCATGCCCCGCAGGTGAACGTCACCGTAGAGGTGCGCGATTTTGCGGCCTATGTGCACGCGGGCAAGCAGCCGGGCGCGGGCGGGCTGCCGGTGTCCACATCGGGCAAGGCGGCGCTGATGCTGTCTGGCGGCATCGACAGCCCCGTGGCGGGCTATATGATGGCAAAGCGCGGGCTTTCGCTTACCTGCATTCATTTTGCAAGCCCGCCCTACACCAGCGAGCGCGCCCGCATGAAGGTGCTGAAGCTGGCCAAAGAGCTTACGCCCTACACGGGCAATTTGAACGTGTATGTGGTGCCCTATACCAAACCGCAGGAATATATCCGCGACAATGCGCCGGACGTGCTGTTCACCGTGCTGATGCGCCGCAGCATGCTGCGCATTGCAAACATTCTGTGTGAAAAAGAGCAGGCGAAGGCCATTGTCACCGGCGAAAGCCTGGCCCAGGTGGCCAGCCAGACGCTGATGGCCCTGGCCTGCACGGACGCCGCGCAAAGCCTGCCCATTCTGCGCCCGTGCATTGGTATGGACAAAACCGAAATCACCGACATTGCGCGCCGCATTGGCACGTTTGAGACAAGCATCCTGCCCTATGAGGATTGCTGCACCATCTTCACCCCGCCGCACCCCAAAACAAAGCCCACGCTGGCTGAAGTTGAGGCGGCCGAGGCCGCCATGCCCGCCCTGGCAGAGCTGGAGCGCGCGGCCGCTGCCGAAACGCCTGTGGAGGCCGTGTGCCTGTAAGCGGCGGGCAGACGCAAAGCGGGCGGCGCGGGGCCAAAAGGCCGCGCCGCACCGAAAAGGGGGAATGGCCATGACGGCAGAGATTATTGCCGTGGGCACCGAGCTTTTGCTGGGTGATATTTTGAACACGAACGCGCAGTTCCTTTCGCAGCAGCTGGCGCAGCTTGGCATCACCGTGCACTTCCAAAGCGTGGTGGGCGACAACCCCGCCCGGCTGGAAAGCGTGGTGCGCCTTGCCATGCAGCGCAGCGATTTGCTGGTGTTCTCTGGCGGGCTTGGGCCCACGGATGACGACCTTACCAAACAGACGGTGGCGCGCGCCTTTGAAGATGAGCTGCGCTTTGACGAAGAAGAGCTGGCCCGCATCCGCGCATTTTTCGCCGCCTGGGGGCGCACCATGCCGCCCAACAACGAAAAACAGGCGTATGTGCCCGTGCGCGGCCGAAAGCTGCACAACGCCAACGGCACGGCGCCGGGCATGCTGTTTGAGGCAAAGGCGGGCGGCAAGTGGGCCGTGCTGCTGCCCGGCCCGCCCGCCGAGCTGCAGCCCATGTTTTTGAACGAAGTGAAGCCCTGGCTTGCGGGCCTGACAGACTGCGCACTGCACTCGCTTGTGCTGCGTGTGGCGGGCATTGGCGAAAGCCACCTGGAGGGGAAAGTGGCCCACCTGCTGGCGGGCGAAAACCCCACGGCGGCGCTGTATGCCAAAACGGGCGAGGTGTTTATTCGCATTACGGCGAAGGCGCAGGATGCCGCTGCCGCCGGGGTCATGTGCCGCGCGTTTGCGGGCGAGTTTTATGCCGTGCTGGGTGACGCCATCTACGGCGAGGACAGCGAGACGCTGGCGGCCGCCGCAGTGCACGCGCTGCAGAAAACGGGCGCCACGGCCGCCACGGCCGAAAGCTGCACGGGCGGGCTGGTTAGCGCGGCGCTTACCGATGTGCCGGGCGCAAGTGAGGTGTTTGGCTTTGGCGCCTGCACCTATTCCAACGAACAGAAAATGCGTGTGCTGGGCGTTTCGGCCGAAACGCTGCGGCAGTATGGCGCCGTCTCGGCCGAGACGGCCGCCGAAATGGCGCAGGGCGTGCGCCGCGCCGCCGGGGCCGACTTTGGCATTGGCATTACCGGCATTGCCGGGCCGGGCGGCGGCACAAAAGAAAAGCCGGTGGGGCTTGTATTTCTGGCCGCGGCATGCGAAAATAAGGTGTATGTACAAAAACTGCTGATGGAAAACCGCACACGGGGCACCGTGCGCCAGTTTTCTGCCAAATATGCGCTGGAAATGCTGCGGCGGCTGGCACTTTCCCTGCCGCAGCCCGGGTGCGAGGCGTTTGCGCCCGGCACCCCCGCGCACCTGGGCGGCGCACAGGCGCCGCGCGACGCCTGACAGGGATGTTCAAATTCTCGTTTGGAGGACGCTACTATGGATAAAAATGTGGAAAAACAGCTGATTGTGCGCACGTTTGAGCCGGACATGGCCGTGCTGAAACAGGTGGCAAAGCAGATGAGCGGCATGCAGGACGTGGCGCTGAACCTGTTTGGCCAGGCGGGCGAGGTGCTGATTGTCATCACCGCGCGCGCCCATGCCCCCGCCGCGGCCACCGAGCTTACCGAGCGCATTGCCGAGCGCTTTGAAATGGCCCTGGGCGACGCGGCATACGGCCGCGGCAAGGGCAGCGTGGCCTATTTTGCCGCGGGCGAGCTGATGCAGGCCGAGGCGCTGGTGGCCGCGTCCGACCCAAAGACAGGCGGCCTTCTGGGCGAGGAATTCTCGCACACAAAGCGTGGCTCGAATGTGTTTGACTTCGGCGATTCCAGCTATCAGGATTCCCGTGTGGCCGCGAAAATCAAGGCCATGGCGGCAAAGAACTGCGACGCCACCTACCCGCCTCAGGTGGCCGCCGCGCGCGCCGTGGCTGCGGCCAAGTGCTCGAAGGCGGAGTTTGGCGTCTCGGTGACGGGCCTTGGCAAGGCAGGGCGGGACGTCTATATGGCAGTGGCCTATGGCAACCGCGTGTATGTGCGCCGCTTTGCCCAGACGCCGGACGCAGGCAAGCGCTGCGCCCTGGCTGCGCTGGACACCATCCGCCGCATTCTGCAGGGGGCAGACACGCCCGCCATGCGTGTGTTCAAGGCCAACAGCGATTTTGACTGGGACGCCCCCGAGACGGCCCGCCAAAAGGGCCGCCCCGCGCCTGCGGGCGGCGGCAAAAAGGGCAGCGGTATGCTGGCGCCCATCATTGTGCTGGTGGTGCTGCTGATTGCGCTGGGCATTGCCGTGTGGTATTTCTTCACCCACTTCACCCTCACCTCAGAGCCCAGCGTGCCCGCGGGCGGCTCCAGCTTCTCGCAGTCTGTTGCAGCGGGCAGCGGCAGCCTGCCCGCCAGCACCTCGCAGGCCGGCAGCGATGCGGGCAGCACGTCGCAGGCGCCCGCCCCGGGCTCGCAGTCTATGTCTTTGGGCGAAGACGGAGCCTATCATCCATTTGGCTGAACCCTCTGAAGCAAAGCGCCCCTTCCCGGCCGGGAAGGGGCGCTTTTTTCTGTTTATGCCTCCGCGTTTTGGGCGGCGCGGCGTGCCTCGGCCTCGCGCCTGGAAAACACACAGCCGCAGTAATCCTGCCGGTACATGCCGTATTCGGCGCTCAGCGCCGTGGAACGGCGAAAGCCGTCTGCCTTTTTAAAATCAGAGGGCAGCCATTTCACGCCGTACTCTTCCGCAATGGCCTGGCCCAGTTCATTTAACTTGGCGGCATTTTTATGCGGGCTGACAGACAGCGTGGTGCAGAAGTATTCGCACGAAAGCTGCTTTGCCAGCGCCGCGGCATGGCGCAGGCGCAGCGCATAGCAGGCAAAACAGCGCGCGCCGCCCTCGGGGATGTGCTCCAGGCCTTTTACCGCGGCGTAAAAGGCCTGCGGCTCGTAGGGGGCCACCAGCACCTGCGTGCCCCCGGCAAAGGGGGCGGCTGCGGCAAACCGCGTTTGCTCGGCCGCGCGGTGGGCATATTCCTCGGCTGTGTCGATGTTGGGGTTGTAGTAATCTACCGTCACCTCAAAATGGGGGCACAGCGTTTCCAGCACCGAGCTGGAGCAGGGCCCGCAGCACGAGTGCAAAAGCAGCTTTGGCCGGCGCGCGCCGGTTTGCGCAAACACGCGCTTCATCTGCAGCATATAGTTTTCCGGCATGGGTGGCCCTCCTGTTCTGCGGCCGCATTCACGCTGCCCGCCGCGCTGGCCGGCGCGGCAAAACGGCTGCGGCGCGTTTGCCCTGCATAGGGGCAAACCCTATTATAGCACATTTCGCAGCCGCGTGCATCGCGCCCTTTAGGCGCGTTGGCGTAAGAAAACATTGCCTCTGAAACAGAAATTCGGGCGCATAGCATCGTCAAGGACATTTGCAGGCCAGAAGCATGGCCTGCATTTTCCCGCACAAGCGGGAAAACCATGTCGTGTGCTGCCGCATCCCGCCAGGGATGCGGCTGGCTTTGCCACCGCACACCTTGACAACCACAAAGGGTTCTGCGGTTTTACGAAGTAAAATACCTGCTTACAGCAGGTAAGCAGACCCCGCCGAAGGCGGATGGCGGCGCTTTTCCTTGCTCTGCAACCCTAATTTCTGCTTCAGAGGTGCGAAGCAGTTTTGCGGCTGCCCATGGCAGCAAAAGTTCCGCTGGAACTTTTGAGCAAACTGCCCGTTCGCGAAGCGATGGCGGCAGTGCTTTTTGCCGCCAAGGGCCGGCCCGGCAATTTTGGGTGAATCGTAGCGTGAAAAAAGCCCGGTAATCCTGACGGATTACCGGGCTTTTTGAATGCGCTAGGCCTCAAAATTGTCAGCCCAAAACCGATGTTTTCTTGCGTCAACGCGCTTTTCGGGGGCGTTTTTTTGGTGTCACAGGTTTCCCACGCATTCTTTGCAAACTGTTCAGGCTTCTATCAAACTTTATTCACATTCTTCCTGTAATATCAGAATTGCCACAAGGGCACATCACATAGGAAAGCGCAAGGCACAAGCCCCCCGCCAAGCGCCATGTGCACTTGTTCTGCGCGCGGCGTGCGGAACCCCGCTGCCAAATGCGCGCCGGGGCTTACCCAAAGAACCGTGTGCGGGCTGAAGCCTGCTGCACAAGGGAACAAAACAAGCCGGGCCGCCCGCTATGCTGCTTTGCATGAGGGCCGCCCGGCGGCAACCGGCAACCTTTCGGCACAACCGAAAGTTTCTACATAAATCGATACGTTTTTCCTCTTCTTTCACAACAGCACGGGTGCCCGCTTTCCCCTTTTGGGGCAGGCGGGCATTCGTGTTTTTGCCCAGAGTTTTACAAAATGGTGTCAGGTGTGCCGGGCCGCCCGGGAATGTGGTATAATAAACCTGCACGCCCCAAATGCCAGGGGCCGGCCGCGTTTGGCCGCAGACAAAAACGCCCGCCGGGGCATTGGGGAGGAAGCCTTATATGACAAAGGAAAAAATTGCGCGCATCAACGCGCTGGCGCAAAAAAGCCGCAGCCAGGGCCTGACAGAACAGGAAAAGGCCGAGCAGGCCGCACTGCGCCGGGAGTATATCGACGCGATGAAGCGCTCGCTGAAAGCACAGCTGGACAGCACCGTGCTGGTAGAGCCGGACGGCACACGCCGCCCGCTGAAGAAATAGGGCGGCGGGCCTCGTTTCCCAGGTAGGGAAACGCCGCCGCACACAGGGCCGCGCAGGAAAGGAGGGGACGGCTGCATGGCACAGGATCAGGACAGAGACATCCATCTGCCGCAGCCGGGCGCTGCGCCGCGGGCACAGCACCCCAAAACGGCGCCGCGGGCCGTGCCGCTGGACGAGGCCGCGTTCCGCAACCTTCCCCTGCAGGACGACAGCGCCGTGTTTTCGGCCCTGGAGGATGGGGCGGGCGCGGCGCCCCGTATGCCCGCCGCGGGCACGCGGCAGATGGGCGGCCACCCCGCGGGCATGGCGCAGGACGCCGTGCCCCTGGACGAAGCCGCGTTTCGCGCGGCGGCACAGCCCCGGCAAAACGCGCCGCAGGGCTTTTCGGCCCTGGAAGATGCCGCGGCCCGGCCGCACAGCGGGCGCGCGCCAGGCGCCCCTCCCACCGGTGCCCGAAGGGCGCAGCAGCCCGGCCGCCCCGGCCCGGGCGGGCAGGGCGCCGTACCCCTGGACGAGGCCGCGCTGCGCGCGGCAGGGCAGCCCCGGCCGGAACAGCCGGGCCCGTTTGAGGGCTTTTCGGCCCTGCAGGCAGGGCCGTCCTCTGCCCGGGGCAGCGCTGCGGGGCGGCCCGCGCCCGAAGAGGGCCGCCGCACACAGCGCCCGGGCGCACAGCACGGGAAAAAGGCCCGGCGCCCGGCGCAGGGAAGCGGCCCGGCGCCCGGCGCAGGAAAACAGCCCGGCGCCAGAACAAAAAAGAAAAAAGGCCGCGTGTGGAAAAAGCTTCTGGCGGCGGCCGCTGTGCTGGCAGTTTGCGCGGGCACAGCGCTGGGCGGGTATCTTGCCTGGGCCACCAGAAACGATTTTCTCTGGCTGGACCTTGCCCAGCTGCCCCACAAGGATGCCAGCATCATCTATGCGCAGAACATCCAGGGCGATTGGGTAGAGTATGCGCGCCTTGAGGCCACCCAGCAAAAGCAGTGGGTAGACCTGGAAGATGTGCCGCAAAACCTGATTCATGCGTTTATTGCCGTGGAGGACCAAAGCTTTTACGAGCACCACGGCGTAAACTGGAAGCGCACCGCCTTCGCCGTGCTGAACGAGGTGAAGCACATGCTTACCGGCACCTATTTCGGCGGCGAGGACGGCATCAAACAGGGGGCGTCCACCATCACCCAGCAGGTGGTGAAAAACCTCACGCGGGACGAGAGCGATGACGGCATTTCGGGCTATTTCCGCAAGGTGCGCGAGATATGGCGCGCCCTGATGCTGGAGCGGGAGTATTCGAAGGACGAAATTATGGAGGCCTACCTGAATGTGGCGGGCTTTACGGGCAACACCGCGGGCGTGCAGGCCGAAAGCCTGAAGCTGTTTGGCAAGCCGGTAAGCGAGCTTACCCTGGCCGAGTGCGCCAGCCTGGCGGGCATCACCAAAAACCCCCCCCGCTACGACCCGCTTACCCACCCGGACAACAACCTGGCCCGCCGCGACTATATTTTGTACGAGATGTGGCAGCAGGGCTATATCAGCGAGGAAGAATACAACCAGGCCACGGCCCAGCCCGTCACCACCTCGCCGGGCAATGTGGAAGTGAAACAGACACAGACCACCAGCTATTTTACCGATAAGCTGATTGAGGATGTATCGGATGACTTGATGGAAGAGTATGGGCTGGACAGGGCCGCCACCACAAACCTTTTGTACAACGGAGGCCTGCGCATTTACGCCACGGTGGACCCGGACCTGCAGGCCACCATGGAGCAGGGCATGCGCAGCGGCGGTTTCTTCCCGCGCGGCGGCGTGCAGACAACGGCCTATGTATACGATGAGGACGGCCAGCGCGTGCTGGACGAAAACGGGCAGCCCGTGACCCAGCAGGTGACAGAGCAAACCCAGGCCGCCATGGTGACGCTGGATTACGACGGCCGCCTGCGCGCCGTGGTGGGCGGGCTGGACGAAAAAGAGGGCAGCCGCGTGTTCAACCGCGGCACGGACGCCGTGCGCCAGGTGGGCAGCACCATGAAGCCCATTGGCGCCTATGCGCTGGCGCTTGCGCAGGATGACATCCATTGGTCCACCCTGTTCCTGGACGACTATGTGCGCATGGAAGAGGATGAAAAAACGGGCGAGGTAAAGCCCTGGCCCGCCAATGTGACGCAGGTTTATACACAGAAGGAGATTACCGTGGCGGACGCCCTGGCCGAAAGCGTGAACACCGTGGCCGTGCGTGTGGGCGAGGTGGCCGGCATTCGCAACATTTACAACTTTGTCACACAGCAGCTTGGCATCACCACCTTTGTGCCGCAGGATGTGGACGCGGGCCCCATGGTGCTGGGCTCTTCCACCTACGGCGTCACCCCGTACGAGCTTGCGGCGGCGTATATGATGTTTGGCTCTGGCGGCATCTACACCACGCCCCATTGCTATGAAAGCGTGCAGACAGGCTATGGCAAGATTTTGCTGGAGCCGCAGGTGGAAAGCCGCCGCGTGCTGGACGAAGACACCGCCTATGTGATGAACCGCCTGTTGCGCGGCGTGATGGAAGGGCGCGGCACGGCCAGCGGGTATTCAGTGGGCGGCGGCATGGATTCCATTGGCAAAACCGGCACCACCTCGGACAACCGCGACTATTGGTTTGTGGGCCTTACGCCCTACTATGTCACCGCCACCTGGTACGGCTACGATTCCGGCTTTGCGCTGAACACCAGCGCGGGCACCTCGGCGCCCATCCGCGCGTGGCGCTGGGTGATGCAGCGCGCCCAAAGCGGGCTGGAGGCGAAAGGCTTCCCCACTGCAGAGGGCGTGGTGCAGGCAAACTATTGCACCGAAACGGGTCTTCTGGCCTCGCCCGGCTGCCCGTCCATGAAGACAGGATATTACAAGGCCGACGCCATGCCGGCCATGTGCACCCGGCACGCGGCATAGGCGGCCATTCTGCACAACAGGAGGAGACCCCGATGCAGCAGATACAGAAACTGACAGAGCAAGAGATGTATGAGGTATACAGGCAGTGGTTCCCCGAGGCGTTCCCAAAAGATGAGATACGCCCGTGGCGCAGCATCCGGCGCCAGGTGCGGGCCGGCCGGTATGAGGGCTGGGGCCTGTATGAAAACGGCCAGCTGTACAGCTATGCGTTCTTTTTCCACCGCGGCAACATCTTCTTTTTAGATTATTTGGCCACGCTGCCCGCCGCGCGCGGCAAGGGCCTGGGCGGCACATTTCTGTGCCTGCTGCAGCGCCGGCTGGCGCCCGCCATGCTGATGGGCGAGGTGGAGGTGCCGGACGGCGGCAGCCACGACGGGCTGCGGCTGCGCCGCATGCATTTTTATGCCCGCCACGGCTTTGAGCTGGAGCCGGTAAAATCCCGCGTGTATGGGGTGACATACCGTGTCATCAGCTATGCGCGCCCCGCCCTGATGAAGGCGGACGATGTGTGCGAGGCCCTGCGCGCCATTTATGAAGAGCTTTTGGCCAGCCGCCTGCGCGTGCGCATGCATGTGCGCATCTGGCAGGAAGAGCCTGAATTTTAACCCCCTTGTGCTGCGGCCCTGCCTGCCCGGCTGCAGCACGAAACACGCCCCTTTCCGGCACGCAAAGCGTTTTTGCGGCCGCGGGCGGCGGCAAACGCCCCGGCGGGGTGTTTGCGCAGGCGCCTGCCTGCAAGGCCCCGGCGCCAGTGCCTTTTGCCGCCTGGGGGCAGGCCCGGCAATTTGGGGCAGAGCGCAGCGTAAAAAAGCCCGGCAATCCGTTTCGGATTGCCGGGCTTTTGCAATGCGCCAGGCGCCCAAATTGTATGTTTCAAAACCAGTGGGCCGCCCCAGCGCGCATTTTGCGCGGGATTTTGCGCGAAACGGGGCAGGCTTAGCAGCTCATGTTGTTGGCCTGCATATATTCGGCAATCTCTTTGCCGTGCTGCTGCTCCTGCTGCTGAATGTTCATCAGCACGCCGCGGGCCTTTGCGTCTGAAAATTCGAACACCGAGGTGTTGTACACGCCCGCCACATATTTCTCGGTGGCCAGAAGGTCGGCCAAAAGGTAGGCGTCCTGCTGCTTTTCCGCGCGCTTGGCGGCAGATTTCAAATCTTTCGCAGCCTTGCCGCGCGCGGGCATCTTGCTTTGCCCGGGCAGCGAGGGCACGGTGCCGTTCAGCATCTGCGTCACGGTGTCGTAGTGGTTCTGTTCTGCCTGTTCCAGTTTTTCAAAAATGTGCTTCAGCTTTGCATCATGGGCGTTTTCTGCTGCACGGCGGTATTTTTCCGCGCACAGCTTTTCCTCGTTTTGCATGTCCTTCAAAAGGCTTTGCTCTTTTTTGGTGAATGCCATGGCACACACTTCCTTTCAGGTTTTGCTGGAAGTATTTCCGCCTGCCGGGCATTTTATGTAACGGGGGAAAGCTTTTGTTTGCGCCGGCCGCCGGGCCCGGCCGTTTTCCACCGCGGGCCGCGCGGTTACAGCCGCAGGCCCTTTACGTCTTTCATGCGCGAGAGAATGGTGTTGCAGCAGCACGCCGTCACGCCGGGCAAAGGGTCTATCACATCGCGAATCAGCGCCTCCATCTCTTCGGCGCTGGCCGCCACGGCGTGCACATGCAGCTTGTTGTTACCCGTAACACGGTAAACTTGGGTGATGGTGTCGTTTGCACACAGAGCCTCGGCCACACCGGCCAGCATGCCCGGGGCCGTTTCCAGCTCAAAATAGCACGAAACGGCGCCGCTCAGCTTTTGCGGGTTCACAATGGCGGTATATTGCTCTATCACGCCGCGCTGTTCCAGCGCCTGCACGCGCATCTTCACGGCCACGCGTGAAATGCCGGTTTTTTCCCCAAGCTCGGAATATGACATGCGCGCATTTTGAATCAGCAGCTGCACAATTTTCTGATCCAATTCGTCCAGCCCTTCCAGAAACATGGCCTGCGCCTCCCTTCCTTTGTGCCTATTATACCGGCTTTTCTTTCGAAAAGCAACTACAATTTGACAGGAAGAAGGTAAAACGATATAATATCTTCGAAATGTAAGTTTAAATTTTCGTTTAGAAGGCGGGTGCGTTGCCATGCGCCAGGGGGACCTGACACAGGGGCCTGTGATGAAAACCATGCTGCGCTTTGCGGTGCCCATGATTTTGGGCAATTTGCTGCAGCAGTGCTATAATGTGGCGGATACCCTGATTGTGGGCCGCTTTTTGGGGCCGGACGCCCTGGCGGCCGTGGGCTCTTCGTTCACGCTGATGACGTTTCTCACCTCTATTTTGCTGGGCCTGTGCATGGGCAGCGGGGCGGTGTTTTCCATCCGCTTTGGGCAAAGGGACGAGCGGGGCCTGAAAGAGGCCGTGTTCGCTTCGTTTGTGCTGGTTGCGGCCGTAACCGCGGTGCTGAACGCGCTGGCCTTTGCAGGCACAAACCTTATTATCCGCTTTTTACAGGTGCCCGCCGGGGTGCGCGGGCTGATGCGGGAATATCTGGTGGTTATCTTCTGCGGCATTGCCGCCACCTTTTTGTACAATTACTTTGCCTCTCTGCTGCGCGCAGTGGGCAACAGCGTGGCGCCGCTGGCATTTCTGGCGGTTTCTGCCGTGCTGAATATTGTGCTGGATTTGTGGTTTGTGCTGGGCCTTGCACGCGGCGTAGCGGGCGCGGCCGAGGCCACGGTGATTTCGCAGTATGTCTCTGGCGTGGGGCTGGCGGCATACACCTGGCTGCGCTGCCCGGGCCTGCGGCTGCAGCGCGTGCACTGCCGCCTGCGCCTGGCTTGCCTGCGCGAGATTGCCGGGTTTTCTTTTCTTACCTGCGTGCAGCAATCGGTGATGAACCTTGGCATTTTGATGGTGCAGGGGCTGGTGAACAGCTTTGGCCCCACGGTGATGGCGGCCTTTGCCGCCGCCGTGAAAATTGACGCCTTTGCCTACACCCCTGCGCAAGATTTTGGCAACGCCTTTTCCACCTTTATTGCGCAGAACTATGGCGCGGGGCGGCAGGCACGCATCCGCGCCGGGGTGAAGGGCGCGGTGCTGGCCTCGTTTGTGTTCTGCAGCGCGGTGTCGGCGGCCGTATGGGTGTTGGCGAAACCTTTGATGATGCTGTTTGTCAGCGAAGGGGAAACGGCCATTCTGGCCGAGGGCGTGCGGTATCTGCACATCGAGGGCGCGTTTTACTGCGGCATCGGCTGCCTTTCGCTGCTTTACGGGCTGTACCGTGCGGTGGGCAGGCCCGGCATGTCTGTGGTGCTCACCGTTATCTCGCTGGGCACGCGCGTGGCGCTTGCCTATGTGCTGAGCGCCGTGCCCGCCTTTGGCGTAACGGGCATCTGGTGGGCGGTGCCCATCGGCTGGGCCCTGGCGGACGCGGTGGGCCTTGCATATTACTGCCTGCGGCGCGGCGCCCTTCTGGAGGGGCGCGGCCGCCTTGCTGTGCCGGCCCGCTGAGGCCGCCCTGCATGGCCAAACGGCAAAAAACGGCTTGTTTTGGCGCTGCCTTCCTGCTACAATGTGGAAGTAGGCACAGGAAACCCTGAAACATAAAGGAGATGAACCGTATGCCGGAAGAAAAGCGCGTTAGAAGAACGCCGCAGCAGATTGCGCAGGACCTGGATGAACAGATGGAAAAGCTGAATGCATCCATTGCAGAGCTGGAGGAAAAAAAGGCAGCCAGCGCCGCTGTGTTTGACGGCAAAATTGCCGCCGTGAAAGAGAAAATCAAAAAGCTGGAGGCCAGGAAAAAGGACGTGCTGGCCCCCAAAAAGCGCAAGGTGCGCAAAACCAAGGCTCAGCAGATTAAAGACCTTGTGCGCAAGGCGCAGAAGGCCGGCCTCAAGCCGGACGAGATTGCAAGCCGTCTTGGCATTTCGATGGAAGAATAAACACACAGGCCGGTGCCCAAAAACGGGGTGGGGTTTGCTGAGTGTGCATAAGGCAGTATCAGAAAAACACACAGGAACCGGCATTGCAGGGTAGAAACGAGAGTACGGATCGAAGGGTTCGTACTCTTTTTCTGTATATTCCGATAAAACTGCAATCGGCACATTGGTTTTTCCAGAAAATCTTCTGTAAAATGAAAGCACCAAAAAACGCAGGAGGTTTTACGATGAAAAGCATTTATGAAAAAGCAGGCGGCACCTATACCAGGCAAGGCGATTATGAACTACCCAATCTAAAAGTATCACCCGAAAAAGAAATTGAAATCGGAGTTTGGGGACAGCGGTACCGGCGGTATTTGAAGCAGTATCACAAAATTCGGTATTACAATCTGCTGACTTCCGGAACGCTGAACGGACATCTGGCAGAGGTAGATCAGCAGGCGGAGCGGATATTTCAGTTGCTTGTATCCGTACTTTCTAAGCAGGAAAATGTCACAGAAAGACTGAAAGTTAACCGCCCTATGGAGTGGGTGCAAAAGACGAACAGCATCCGAAACCGAGCTGCTGAAATCGTCAACAGCGAGTTGATTTACATATGAAAGAACAGAAATTTCATCTTTATCTTTCGGAGGCTGAGCGCAGATTTCTTGTCCAAAATCTCCTTTGGTTTCAGAACAAGCTGCGGCAGGAAGGACATTACACCGACGCTGTAGATGCTTTAATTATTAAGCTTTCAAAAGCAAAGCCGAAAAAAATTAGGGTAACATAGAACGAACCGGAGAAAGCAAAACAGCCTTCTCCGGTTTTTCTGTATCATCTTAGCGAGCAGACTGTTTGTATCCCCATACGGCTGCAAACAGTAATTCTCGTTAGGGCGCTGCCCTAATACCCGATTGATTTTATATGCCTTTAACCGGCGTACTTCTTAAAGTTTTCCGCCTGTTCCAGAACTTCTTTATAGACATCATCCAGTGTTACCGGCGGATAGCCGTATTCATCCAACAGCAAAATCAAATCCACCTGCAAATTTGCTTTGATATCGTCACGGGTAGACCAATCGGTATAGCGGGACTTATCGTCAACAATGACTTTGATTTTCTTTGAAAGCTCAATCATCTTTTCATCCGGATATTCATTGTCGAACTCGTATTTCTTTGCAACGGCTTTCAAAATATCATAAAAGGCTTTTTCCTCGTAGTCTATCCCTAATTTTTTGAAGGAGTCCTTCTCTGTTTTCAGCTCCGCAAGCAAATCGGCAAGCTTCCCGGCAATATCGTCAAGCACCTCATTGGCATAGGATTCATCTCTGCGGCGGTTATTGTATTCGTCAACCACCCGCTTTAATCTGTCTGCAAATTCGACACCCATGATTTTGTTGACCTTTTTGAATTCGTCGATTGCCTGAGAAAGAAGTCTTTGCAGGATTTTGATTTTGGTGTTCGGCAGCTGGATAGCGTTTATCTTGTCCATGTACTCATTGCTGAAAATGTCAACGGATATATGTTTTCCGGTTTCAAACAATTCCTCGATGCCGTCCGACTGGATAGCGCCCTCCAGCATTTCACGCACACGAGCATTCATCTGCGAAATATCAGGGGCGTCTCCCTTTGTCAGCTTGAAAAGGATAGAGCGGACTGCACAGTAAAAATGAATATAGTCTTTTTCCTCGTCCGAAATCTTTTCGCTGGAGCTGCAAAGATTGAAAGCCTGCTTCATCCGCTTGACCGCCGCCATAAAGCGGGTTTCCAGTTCCTCCGACAGCTGCACATATTCGACCGCCCGATTGAGGCAGGCAAGCTGCTCCGTCGGAGAACCTTCAAAGAAATCCTTGCTGTTAAAGCCGTGGAACATCTGTGCCAGCACTTCTAACTGATCTTTGACGATGGTAACCGCCTGCTCCACACCTTCAAACTCATCACATTCAAAATTCGTGTATTTCTTTAAAGCAAGGTTCATATTCTTTTTGATACCGATATAGTCCACAATCAAGCCCTTGTCTTTGCCTTCGCAGACACGGTTGACACGGGAAATCGTTTGGATCAGAGTGTGCTGCTGAATCGGTTTATCTATGTAGATGGTATCCAGCTCCGGAACATCAAATCCGGTCAGCCACATATCGACAACGATAGCGATTTTGAAATTGGATTTCGGATTTTTGAACTGCCGGTCAAATTCCTTGCGGTCATCCTTTGTTCCAAGCATTTCATAGAGGGCAGGCTCATCATCTTTGTTGCGAGTCATCACGAGCTTGATTTTCTCAATAGGCTTCAGTTCTTTTTTCTCTTTATCGGTAAGCGCTGCTTCATCTTCGCTGATTTTCTTTTCCGACCACTGGGGACGCATCTCTACAATGATTTTGTAAAGATCATAAGCGATATTGCGGTTCATGCAGACAAACATTGCCTTTCCCGCAACCGTAGCGCCCTCTGACACACGGGTTTCGTAATGATGAATAAAGTCCTTAGCGACTGCACGCAGTCTGTCCGGATCGCCGATAATCGCCTCCATTTTGGCAACAGCTTTCTGGCTTTCCTCAATTTGGTGCTCGTTAGCACCCTGCGCTTCGCACTGATCGTAATACTGTTCGATTTCCTTTACTTTTGCATTGTCCAGCGTCACCCTTGCCGCACGCCCATCGTAAACAAGATTGACGGTAATGCCGTCACGCACCGATTCGGTCATGGTGTAGGAATCCACCACAGGGCCGAAAACTTCGATCGTCCCGTCCACCGGCGTTCCGGTAAAGCCTACATAGGTAGCATTCGGCAGGGTATCATGCAGATACTTAGCAAAGCCGTATTTACGTTCCACACCCGCTTCGGTCACTTTGACCTTTTGGTCAAGGTTGATCTGGCTCCGATGCGCCTCATCAGAAATACAAATGACATTGGTTCTATCGGTAAGAAGCTGCAAATCCTCCGTGAATTTCTGGATGGTCGTTAAATACACGCCGCCGCTTTCCCGCCCCTGCAATTCTTCCCGCAGCTTCTCACGGGATTCAATGCTAATTACCGTTTCGTCCCCAATGTATTTTTTGGAGCCTACAAACTGGCGGGAAAGCTGGTCATCCAAATCTGTGCGGTCGGTGATAATTAAAATGGTCGGGCTGTGGAACAGCTTGCTTTTCATCAGCATACGGGTCAGAAATAGCATAGTATAACTTTTGCCGCAGCCGGTAGCGCCGAAATAGGTGCCGCCCTTTCCATCGCCGTCAGGACGCATATGCAGCTTGATATTCTCAAACAGTTTTGTTGCAGCAAAGAACTGCGGATAACGGCAGACAATTTTCAGCTCTTTATCCGAGCTGTCGGGGAAATAGATAAAATCCTTGATAACCGCAAGCAAACGGTCTTTTCGGAACAGCCCCTTCATCATCGTGACAAGAGAGCTGATTCCGTCCAGCTCCTTGTCCTCAGATTCAACTTTCCGCCACGCATAGAAATAGTCGTATGGACTGAAAAGAGAACCGTATTTGTTGTTCGCCCCGTCGCTGATGACCACAAAGGCATTGTATTTGAGCAGTTCCGGAATGTCTCTGCGGTAGCGGATGGTAAGCTGCTTGTAAGCGTCCATGATCGTTGTGTTTTCTTTGACGGCGCTTTTGAATTCCAGAACCACCACGGGAATGCCATTGACAAACACAATTCCATCGGGAATGCGGAGCTGACCGCCCACGCCCTCTATTTCAAACTGATTGACTGCCTTGAAGATATTGTTTTCGGGGTTATCATA
>DSTMC04003__coassemble_675_pt1 | contig 69226 bp, 68 predicted proteins | sample DSTMC04003__metabat2_low_PE_033 | metagenome-assembled genome bin DSTMC04003
TTTTCCTACATTAGGGGGCCTTTTGTCTATTGTCCGTTTTTACTGGGGCAGTTCACTGGCCCGCAGCCTTTTTCTGTTTTGTGTTTTGCCTTGCCCTTACAGCGGCTGAGAGACAATGGAATCAATTAGGTCCATGCCGCTTCCATACAGGTTCATATAATCTGCCTTGCCGTCTGATGTCAGCTGCACAACGCCGGAAAATTCTACGGCATGTTCTGCCTGGTCTGCCGTGGTGATGGTGGCTGCCGCCTGGAAGTTGTAAACGCTGAATGCATCGGTGGTTTCTTTTAACTGCACTGTCAGGTCATCTACTTCAATGGAAAAATTCCAGCTGGAAGAATAGCCTGTTAGCGTCTGCCACCAGATAAAGACGCCGTCATCGTTCTTGGCCACATATTCGCCCATTACCTGGCGATAAGCCTCATGCAGGGCATTCACGTCGTCAGCTTCCTCCGAAATGGCCTCTTCCACAGCCGCATGGGGCACGGTAAGAATATTGGTGACAACGGCAGAGGCTGTTTTTATGTTTTTATCGCTTGCCTGGCAGCCCAAAAGGGAACACATCAGAACCAGAATGAGGGCAAGAACGCGCGAAGAGCGTTGAAGCATATTTTCTAAGCCTCCTGGTTGTTTTTTGAAAGGCGGTTTTCAAAACGGACGATATGCCGCAGGCCAGGGCTTGCCCCGCGCAGGGCGCTTGACGGGGAGAATAGTGATAATTTGCCCCGTACAAACAAACGTTGACAGATGAGGCGTACGGCATCGCAAACATTTCGTTTTTCTTAACCATATTATAACATTTTACCTGCCTGTTTGATATAGACGCATCCAACAAGGTTTCCCGCGCTTTTTATGCTGCAATGGACAAAGAACTTGATTTTTTGCAAAGTTTCCGAATTCAAAAAGTAAGCGCATAGGGAAGGCACCGGCAAAAGCTTTGGCCTTGTTTCTGTGCAAAATTTGTGCATATCGTCCATGAAACCGGACGGAGACAAAAGGAAAGCAATGCGAAAATACAAAAATACATTTTAATACTTTACTTTGATAAAATAATAAAGTATAATGCTTTCATACCAAGAGAATCAACCAAAAAGAGGGGGAATAAAACGATGAAAAAGGTTTTGGCAGGCATGTTAAGCACTGTAATGTTATGCATGGCCCTGGCGGGCTGCGGCGGCCAGCAGGCGGCCTCAGATGCAAACGTAGACGACCTGGCCTATATTCAGGAAAACGGGACGCTGAAAATTGGCATAACCTTGTTTCAGCCCATGAACTATTACGATGAAAACGAGCCGGATAAGCTGGTAGGCTTTGACACGGAACTGGCCGAGGCTGTGTGCGAGAAACTTGGGGTTACGCCAGAGTTTATTGAAATTGATTGGGACCAGAAAGTGATTGAGCTGCAAAGCAAAAATATCGATTGCATCTGGAACGGCATGACAATTTTGGACGAACTGAAAGAAAACATTGATTTCAGCATGCCCTACAGCGGAAACATGCAGGTGTGCGTGGTTCGCGCAGAGGATGCGGGCACCTATCAAAGCACAGAAGATATGGTGGGCGCCAACATTGCCGTAGAGGCGGAAAGCGCGGGGCAGAAGGCCGTGGAAGCGGACGAAAACCTGAGCCAGGCCGAGATGGTGGCCGTGGGTGCACAGAGCGACACCCTGATGGAAGTGGCTGCCGGAACTTCGGACGTAGCCGTGATTGATGCCGTTATGGCGTATGCCTCGGTGGGCGAGGGCACAAGCTACAGCGACCTTGTGGTAGTGGATGGAATTGAACTTGGCAAAGAGGAATATGGCATTGGCTTCCGCAAGGGGTCCAACCTGGTAGAAGCCGTGAACACGGCCCTGCAGGAGCTGACCGACGAAGGCGTTTTGGACGAGCTGCAGCAAAAATATCCCTCTGTGCTTGTTACCCTGGAAAAAAGCGCTTAACACACATCTTTTCGCATGAAATTGCCCCGTGGGGCGCAGTAGGAGCGTATCGACCATGTCTTTTTCTGTTGTTACCTTGCAGCTGTTGGACGGCTTTGGCACCACCTGCCTGATTTTCTTCGTCACTTTGGCAGCTGCGCTTCCGCTGGGGCTTGTGGTTTGCTTTGGCTCTATGAGCCGCTTTCGGCCTCTGCGCTGGCTGACGCGCGCTTTTATCTGGGTTATCCGCGGCACACCGCTGATGCTGCAAATTATCATTGTGTTCTATGTGCCCGGCCTTGCGTTTGGCATGCCGGTGCAAAGCCGCCTGGCCGCTGTGCTGGTTGCGTTCATCATCAACTATGCCGCCTACTTTTCCGAGATATACCGCGGTGGCATTGAAAGCATCCCCAAGGGCCAATACGAAGCCGGGCAGGTGCTTGGCATGACAGACAGGCAAATCTTTTTCCGCGTGGTGCTTTTGCAGGTGATTAAGCGCATTGTGCCGCCCATGGGCAACGAGATTATCACATTGGTGAAAGACACCTCTTTGGCGCGTGTGATTGCCGTTGGAGAGCTGATTCGCGCGGCGCAGGACATTGTAAAGCAATATGCGCTGCTTTGGCCGCTGTTTTATACCGGCGTGTTTTATCTGCTGTTCAGCGGCCTGCTGACGCTGCTTCTGCGCGCGCTGGAAAAGAAACTGGATTATTACAAGGGGTAAGCTATGGCAGTGCTGGAAGTATGTGACCTTACAAAAAGCTATGGCGGGCAACAGGTGCTGCGCGGGGTGAGCTTCAGCCTGGAAAAGGGCGAGGTGCTCTCTATCATTGGCTCTTCCGGAAGCGGCAAAACCACGCTGCTGCGGTGCCTGAATTTTCTGGAAACGCCGCAAAGCGGTTCAATTGCCGTCAACGGGGAAGTGCTGTTCGATGCCGCGCAGCCGGAAAAGCCAACGCCCGATTCCATCCGCCGCAAACGGCTGCACTTTGGCCTTGTGTTTCAATCGTTCAACCTGTTTCCGCAGTATACCGTGCTGCAGAACATTACGCTGGCCCCCAACCTGCGCGCAAAAGAAAGCGCCAAACAGCGCGGGCAAAAGGCAGAGCCAGAGGCATTTCAAAAAAATGAAGAAAGGGCGCTGGCGCTGCTGGCACGCGTGGGCCTCACCGATAAAAAAGACAGCTACCCTTATCAGCTTTCGGGCGGCCAGCAGCAGCGTGTGGCCATTGCACGCGCCCTGGCGCTGGAGCCGGATGTGCTGTGCTTTGACGAACCCACCAGCGCGCTGGACCCGGAGCTGACGGGCGAAGTGCTGCGGGTTATCCGCTCTTTGAAGAACAACGAAACCACAATGATTGTGGTAACGCATGAAATGGAGTTTGCAAAACACGTCTCGGATAAAATCATTTTCATGGCCGATGGCGTGATAGAGGCCAGCGGGGCGCCCCGGCAGCTGTTTGAAGAACAGCAAAACCCGCGCCTTCAGGCGTTTTTGCAAACCATGCAGCAGCCTTAAACATGCAGCCAGCCTGTTGAAACGGGCTGGCTGTGCTTTTTTGGGCGGCATTACTTTCGGGCTTTTGCGCCCGGCACGCACAAAGGCCGGGCCGGGGCACAGGCGCCACTTTGGCACCGTTCTGCATACGCCTGTTTGTTTTCATAGTATTTCGCTAAATATTGTGCTATACTAAGTGCAGATAAAATTGTAATTAAAAGGGTGCCAATATGCCAAAAGAAAAATTTAAAACCGTATATGTTTGCACGAACTGCGGCGAAAGCGCCCCGCGCTGGATGGGCCGCTGCCCCGCGTGCGGCGCATGGAACACCATGGTGGAAGACGTTGTGCGGGAAGAAAAGCCTGCCAAGGCTTCCGGCGGGGGAAAAAGCGCTTCCCGCGGCATTGGCTCTGGCAGCGCGGCCCTGGCGCGTACCTTGAGCGAAATTCGCATTACGGAAGAAAAAAGCCGCATTGTCACCGGCATCAGCGAGCTGGACCGCGTGCTGGGCGGCGGCATTGTGCTGGGCAGCGTTGTGCTGTTGGGCGGCGAGCCGGGCGCAGGCAAATCTACGTTATTGCTGCAGCTTTGCGGCGCAATCAGCCGCGCGGTGAGCGTGCTGTATATCACCGGCGAGGAATCGGCGCGGCAAATCAAACTGCGCGCCTTGCGCCTGGGCGTGCCGCAGGATGGCATTCGCCTTGCGGCGGAAACCGAGATAGAAGATATCTGTGCACTGATTGAGCAGGAAAAGCCCGGCCTGGTGGTGATTGATTCCATTCAAACCATGCACTGCTCAGATATCTCGTCCAGTGCGGGCAGTGTTTCCCAGGTGAAAGAGTGCGCTTCGCGCCTTCTGGCTGTGGCGAAGAACCATGAAATTCCCACATTCATTGTGGGCCATGTAAATAAGGATGGCGCCATTGCCGGCCCCAAAGTGATGGAACACATTGTGGATACGGTTCTTTACTTTGAGGGGGATAAAATGCTTCCTTACCGCATCTTGCGCGCCGCCAAAAACCGCTATGGTTCCACCAACGAAATCGGCATGTTCGACATGACGGGGAAGGGGCTGAAAGTGGTGGAAAACCCTTCCAAGCTGCTGCTGGAGGGGCGGCCCGTGGGTGTTTCCGGAAACTGCGTGGCCTGCACTTTGGAGGGCTCGCGCCCCATTTTATCTGAAATCCAGGCGCTTGTCAGCAAAACGGCTTTCGGCACCCCGCGGCGTGCGGCCTCCGGCTTTGATTTTAACCGCACCAATTTGCTTTTGGCTGTGCTGGAAAAACGCGCCGGGTATTTTCTGGGCAATTTAGATGTATACCTGAACATTGTGGGCGGCCTGCAACTGGATGAGACAGCCTGTGACCTGGCTGTATGTATGGCCGTTGTTTCCAGCATGCTGGACAGGCCCGTGCCCGATGACATGGTGGCAATAGGGGAGGTAGGCCTTGGCGGGGAAGTGCGCAGCGTGGCCAACCTGGAGCTGCGCCTGCGCGAGGCAAGGCGTCTTGGCTTTATGCGTGCAGTGGTGCCGAAATACGCCTTAAAACAAATAGAAACACAGGAATTTGCCGGCATGGAACTGTTGGGCATAGCGTATGTGCGGCAGGCGGTGCAGCTTTTATAGAACAGCGCCGCAAAGCCATGAAAGCAGTGAAATGTATGGTTGTTTCACCTTCTCTATTTGTTAATAATTTAACAAATAGAGAAGAAGCATCCTGTAAGAAATAACCTGTTATGATATGACATCGAAAATGTCAGATTGTATTTATTCAGGCAGAAAACTTGAAAGCCTGCAAAAATCAGGTCTGAAAACCTGTGCGGGCGCATTGCCGCTGGGTGTTGCCGCATGCTTTGCTTTTAGGCTGTCACTGGATGCATTGGCCAAACGCCTATTGCTACTTGCCGCTTTTTGTGCTTTCGGCCAGCAAAGCCTTTTATGAATTATGGATTTCTCAAAAAACGGGCCTGCTGTCGGAAAAGAAAAAGCCGTCTGCGCGTTTTATAAAATAAAAGGAATACCCTGGGTTCATGAAAAGAAAAATAAAAAGTGCCTGCGGCAATGTTTTTCACAGAATGGTTTCAAAAGCGCGCAAGAAAAGCAAACAGGCTTAATGCATAACACATGGGCGGAGTATTTCATTATATTATTAAGTTGAGAAAAATCTTTTTATCTAACAGAGCCAAAGAAAACATGGTTCCATGTGCCAATACAACCAGGCATGACGCAATATATATAAGAGTTCCTGCCAGCAACCATCATGAAAGCGCTTTTTCGGAAGTTATCTCATGACACGTCTTTTAAATTCTATTTTGCGCTCCCCTTAATTTCGCTAAATTTGCATTTAGCGAAATTACATCTGCGTTTTTTCGCTTCCTCTTTTGCCAAGTAACGCGCATTTGCTGTGTGGCCGGCTGCGGCAATGAGGCCCGGTACATTTTGCTAAAATTCAAACATGGAGGTCTCTCCTGCTTATGAGCACTTACATTGATGCACGCAGGCCCAGCCACCACGGCGATTATCAAGATTGCCCGCCCTTGGTGGTTCGGTATTTATATGACAGCGAGACAATTCGCGGGTTATCGCCGCGTACTGTGAACGGGTATTATATCGACCTTCGCACCTTTTTCCGTTTTTTAAAGCTGCAGCGCGGCATGGTGCCCAAAAATACGCCGCTGGATGAAATTGATGTGCACGACATTGAGCTGGAAACCATAGAGAGTGTCACCAGCACAGAGATTTATGAATTTTTGCACTATGTCACACGGGAACGGGCCAACTCCCCTGCCGCGCGGGCCAGAAAACTTTCCAGTTTAAAAGGGTTTTATAAATATCTGTGCACAAAAATGAAGCTCATTCGCGTAAACCCGACAGATGACGTGGGCATTCCGGCGCAGAAAAAGCGCCTGCCCAAATATTTATCCCTGAAAGAGGGCACAGAGCTTCTTCAAAGCGTGCAAAGCGATTTTTACGAGCGCGATTACTGCATGATTACACTGTTTTTGAATTGCGGCATGCGCCTTTCGGAATTGGTAAATATCAATGTCACAGATATCCAGGATGATGGAACAATACGCATTATTGGCAAAGGCGATAAAGAACGCCTTGTCTATTTGAATGAAGCTTGTGTGAAGGCGTTGACGCGTCTGTGTGACGAGCGGCGTAAACTGCCGAATTTGCAGGATGACAAGGCCCTGTTTGTTTCTAAAAAAACGGGAAAACGGCTTTCTGCGCGCCGTGTGCAGCAAATTGTAGAGGGTTGCCTACGGGCAGCCGGGCTTTCGGGAAAAGGATATTCCACCCATAAACTGCGCCATACGGCGGCCACTATGATGTACCAAGAGGGCCATGTGGACATGCTGGCATTGAAAGAAATTTTGGGCCATGCGCATGTGTCCACCACAGAAATCTATACACATCTGGGGGCCGCCCAGCTGAAGGAAGCGGCCAAGGCCTCCCCTTTTGCCAAGATGGATTTTGAACATCCCCCGGCCGCGCAGGAAACAGACGGCACCAAGCCGCATGACAAAGAAAACCGCAAGGTAAAATGATTTTCTCATTTTGTAAATTGGAAAGGAAGCCAGATCAAGTTTTTCTATCATTTACAAAAAAGGCGTAACCGCCCTTACAAGGTGGTTGCGCCTTTTGCGCATTCCTATTATTCGCGTCAATTCAAAAAAACAGGGCAAAATATGCTGCACAATGCGCCTGCCAGAAAAGCCGATGCCATGCAGGCGATGCTGGCCGCCATGTATATGCGAAGTGCACAAGCGCCTGTTTGCGCATGCATCTCTCTGGCCAGGAATTGTGCGGCAAACAGCGAGGCGCTGGTTTGCAAGGCGCGGCGCGCCGTCAAAGTGAAACACACAAAGCGAACCGATTCCGGCACAAGAAACAGCACAGCGCTGGCAAACAGCCCCTTTGTGCCCATCTGCCCATACAGCGCGGCGTTCATTGCGCCGAATGCGCAGCCCTCTACCCAAAGAAGCCCTATGACACACGGCGCGCCAAAGCAGGAAAACGCAAACAGCAGCAGCAGCGAAAGGCACAAAAAAGACGAAAACAGCGAAGAGGAAAACACTTGCCAAAACGCGCTGGAGCATCGGACGCGTAAAAGTTCGGCCGCGTAATATGAAATAAAATTCCCCTCTTGCCTTCCAAGTGCGGCAGAACTCAACCAGGCGCCCAGCAGGATGCCGGCCACCAGGCAAAGAGTAAGCAAAGGGACGCATCCGTTTTTTCTGCCCCGAGCCCCCTTGGGCATGCGAAAATATTTGACTGTGCGCCTGGGCCGAAACGCTGGCCGATGGCTGCAAAACGAAAATTGGCGCATCGTGCACACATCCTTTTTCTTTTCAATCGGTTTTACACAAAGCCCAAATTTAAAAATCAGAAAGAAAATCTGTACGCCGCTGTATGGCAATTTTGTGCTTTGTGAAACAGGCATGCAAACCCCAAAAAGCCGGGAATTCAGCTTACTTTTTTATGGCTTTCCCTCCATAAAATGCCTGCGTACCCGCCTACCCCACCACACAGTAAAATACTGCCTGCCTTGATGGCTGTGAAGGTAGAAAACGACGGTTGGCCTTGCGTGGCGGAAAAAAGGCCAACAAAAACTACCGCAATGCCGCCAAACAACAGGCCGCACAACAACCCGTTTTTGCCGTGTATAAGGCTGGTTACGGTGCTTCCTGCCAGCACGCTTAAACACAATGCCCCGGTGCCAAGCGGCACCGTCATTTCCAAGGGGATATCCACCCGGCATAAAAGTGCTGCACTGGCACATAAAAGCCCGGCCAATACAGCGGTGCATACAGCCACACCTGCAAGCAGATGGCCAAAAAGTGGGCTGGCCTTTTTCTGTGTATGAACCCTTACCGCCTTTTTTGCCTTGACCAAAACAAAACACCCCCGCACAAATCCCTTCTTACCCCAAAGGTACGCGCGGCAGGCCTGTTTTATGAATGCAAAATGGGAATTGTCTCCCCTCCATGCCCCAATCGCTGCGGCAATGGCAAAAAATGCCAGCCTCTTAAAGAGGCTGGCATTTTTTCTTGTGATGAAAAAAGTAAAAAACGGGCTGCACAGAAAAAAGCAAACTTTAGGCTTCCTTTTCGCCTTCCGTATCCAGCTGCAGCTTTTCCACTTCCTGAATGGCCCAGCGTTTGAAGCGCATTTTAACGCGGTCAGACCCCGTCTCCAGAACAAAGGTGTCCTCTTTGATGCTGGCCACACGGCCCACGATGCCGCCGATCGTGGTAACGCCATCCCCCACTTCAATGGAGTTGCGCATGGCCGTTGCCTGTTTTTCCTTCTTGTTTTGCGGGCGAATGATCAGAAAATACATAATCACGAATACGCCCAGCAAGGGGATAAACATAGTCAAACTAGACATTACGTTAGAATCCATAATGAAATGATTCCTCCTATCAAGATTTAAACGTCATGATACAGTATACCGAAAATATGCGGCTCTTTCAAGGGCTTTGCAGAAATTTCGCATTTCAGATGCGGGTATCCAGCAGCTGGGCATACTGGCGGTAAAAGGCCTCAAAACGCCCTTCGTCCAATGCGGTTCGAATTTTTTCCATCAGGGTGTTGTAGAAATACAGATTATGTGTGACAGCAAGGCGCATGCCCAACATCTCATCGGCTTTGAACAGGTGGCGCAGGTAGGCTTTTGAGAAGTTCCGGCAGCATTCGCAGCCGCAGGTTTCGTCCAGCGGGCTTTCATCCAGCTCATATTTGGCGTTTTTGATATTCACAATGCCGTTCCAGGTGAACAGGTGGCCATGCCTTGCATTGCGGCTGGGCATGACGCAGTCAAACAAATCCACCCCGCGGTATACAGCCTCCAGAATATTTCCCGGTGTGCCCACCCCCATCAGATAACGGATTTTATCCTTGGGCATGTATTCCTCTACCAAGCTGATCACACGGTACATCTCTTCCTTCGGCTCCCCCACCGCCAAGCCGCCGATGGCATAGCCGTCCAAATCGAGCTCGCGGATCTGCTTCATGTGTTCAACGCGCAGGTCATCATAACAGCACCCCTGGTTGATGCCAAACAGCATCTGATGCGGGTTGATTGCAATTTCTTCCCGCTTCAGGCGGTTCAGCTCTGCCTTGCAGCGTGCCAGCCAGCGCACGGTTCTGTCACAGGAATTTTTGGCATACCGGTATTCTGCCGGGTTTTCCATGCATTCATCAAACGCCATTGCGATGGTGCTGCCCAGGTTGGCCTGGATGCGCATGCTTTCCTCCGGCCCCATAAAAATGCGGTGGCCGTCCAGGTGGGACGCAAAGGTAACGCCTTCCTCTGTGATTCTCCGCAATTTGGACAGGCTGAACACCTGAAACCCGCCGGAATCTGTCAGAATAGGCCCGTCCCACCGGGTAAAGCGGTGCAGGCCGCCCAGCTTTGCCACGTTTTCGTCGCCCGGCCTCAAATGCAAATGATAGGTGTTGCACAGCATCACCTGGCAATGGTTTTCTTTTAAATCAAACGCCGAAAGGCCGCCTTTGATAGCGCCTGCGGTGGCCACATTCATAAAGGCAGGCGTCTGCACCGTGCCATGCACTGTTTCAAAACTGGCACGCCTTGCCTTCCCTTCTGTTTTAAGCAATCGATACATCCGGCCCATCCTTTTCCATCAGCAATCTGTTTCGCCTGTTCAAAAAACGAGCGGTGCCGGGAACAGCCCCTGCACCGCTTTTCTTATTATAAGGGCTGAAACGCACAAAGTCAACCCGTTGCCCCGGCAAAAGCCGGGCGGCTAAACGAAAGCAACCCGGGCGCCCGGCCCACTTTTGCCAAAGCGTTCACAAAATCAACATCGCATCACCAAAGCTGAAAAAGCGGTATTTCTCTTTCACCGCTTCGGTGTATGCGCGCATGGTGCGCTCGTAACCATAGAAAGCGCTTACCAACATGATAAGCGTAGATTCCGGCAGATGAAAATTGGTGATAAGGCCGTCCAATACGCGGAAAGAAAACCCGGGGTAAATGAAAATGTCGGTGTCCCCGCTGCAGGCCCGAATTTCGCCATAGCGGGCCGCTGCAGCCTCTAACGTGCGGCAGCTGGTGGTGCCCACGGCAATCACCCGGTGTCCGGCCGCCTTGGTGCTTCGAATGGCCTGGGCCGTCTCTTCACTGATAGAGTACCATTCGCTGTGCATTTTATGGGCCAGAATATTATCTTCCTTCACAGGCCGGAATGTGCCCAGCCCAACGTGCAGCGTCACTTCGGCAAACTGGATTCCTGCCTGTTTCAGGCGCTGCATCAGCTCCGGTGTGAAATGCAGGCCCGCTGTGGGCGCGGCGGCGCTGCCCAGCTCTTTGGCATACACCGTCTGATATTGAGAGTTATCTTCCAGTTGCTTGCGAATGTATGGCGGCAAGGGCATCTTTCCAAACGCATCCAGCTTTTCATACAAAGTTTGCGTGTCGTAAAAAAAGCGAACCAGCTTGTTGCCGTCCTCTTCGCTGGTGTGCTCAATTTGCGCTTTCAGCGTGCCGTCGCCGAACACCACCTGCGCACCGGTTTTCAGACGCTTGCCGGGCTTTGCCAGGCATTCCCACACGTCCCCGCTCACCTGGCGCAGCAATAAAAGCTCACACACTGCGCCGGTGGGCTCTTTATGGCCGATAAGACGGGCTGGCAGCACTTTGGAATTGTTGATAACCAGCAGATCGCCCGCCTGTAAAAGCGCGGGCAGGTCGTGAAACACGCGGTGTTCTATTGTGTCTGTGCCGCGCGCAAGGCACATCAGCCTGGCGGCGTCCCGCGGCTCGCACGGCTCCTGCGCAATCAAACCCTGCGGCAGCTCAAAGAAAAAGTCACTTTTCTGCATCATTTCAAGCCCTCACATTGACAGCAGATATCCCGGAATGGTAAACTGTTAATAATTTAAAAATCGCGCTTTTTCGCGGCATGTGCAGCAAACAGTGTTTCTATTATATTGCAAAGAAAGCGGGTTTTCAACCCGGCTTTTTTGTTTTACAAGGGCTTTTCAGTGGGAAATCAAAAGGAACGGCCCCCTGCCCTTTCGCATAGGATGGGGAAGCCGCGGCAAGAAAGGACGTTTTGGAAATGGGAATGAAAGAATATCGTGTGGGGGTTGTGGGGGCCACCGGTATGGTGGGCCAGCGCTTTGTAAGCCTTTTGGCGCATCATCCCTGGTTCAGGCTGACGGTTGTGGCCGCCTCTGCCCGCTCTGCAGGCAAGACGTACGAGCAGGCCGTGGGCGGGCGCTGGGCTATGCCGGGCCCAATGCCCGAAGCGGCAAAGAACCTTATTGTGCGTGATGCAGCAGACGTGCAAAGCGTTGTGCAGGATGTAGATTTTGTGTTCTGCGCTGTCGACATGAAAAAGGAAGAGATCCGCGCGCTGGAAGAGGCATATGCCCGGGCCGAATGCCCTGTGGTATCGAACAACAGCGCACACCGCTTTACCCCGGATGTACCCATGGTGGTGCCCGAAATCAATGCCGGGCACATTGAGATCATCCCCTTTCAGCGCCGCCGCCTTGGCACCAAACGCGGGTTCATTGCGGTGAAATCCAATTGCTCACTGCAAAGCTATGTGCCTGCGCTTCACCCGCTGATGGAACCGTTTGGCGTAGAAAAATGCCTTGTGTGCACCTATCAGGCCATTTCCGGTGCAGGCAAAACGTTTGCCACATGGCCAGAGATGGTGGATAACTGCATCCCTTATATTGGCGGCGAAGAGGAAAAAAGCGAACAGGAGCCCCTGAAGCTGTGGGGCCACATAGAGAATGGCGTCATTGTGCCGGCCAGCGCCCCCTCAATTACGGCGCAGTGCTTCCGTGTGGCATGTTCTGACGGGCACATGGCTGCCGTATTTGCCAGTTTTAAACGCAAACCAAGCGAGGCGGAGATCAAACGCGCCTGGGCAGAATTTTCAGGCCCTGCGCAAGAGCTTGCCCTGCCCAGCGCGCCCAAACAGTTTATTCACTATTTTGAACAGGCGGACCGTCCTCAAACGAAGCTGGACCGCGAGACAGAAAACGGCATGGCCGTTTGTGTGGGCCGCCTGCGGCCCGATACGCAGTATGATTATAAGTTTGTGTGCCTTTCGCACAACACGCTGCGCGGCGCTGCCGGCGGCGCGGTGCTGCTGGCCGAGCTTTTGGCCGCAAAGGGCTATTTGGCCTGATAGCTTCGTTTCCCGGCGCTTCGCAGAAAGCGGGGGATATTTTGAAACAACCTGTCTTCCGGGGGTGCGGCACAGCCCTTGTGACGCCCATGTACCCGGACGGACGTGTAAATTATTCCGCGCTCAGGCAGTTGATTGAATACCAAATTCAACATGGTGCCGACGCCCTTATTCTGTGCGGCACCACCGGCGAGGCCCCCAGCCTGGACGATAAAGAGCACCTTTTGGTATTTGCCTTTGCGCGCGAGGCAATTGCAGGGCGTGTGCCCTTCATTGCCGGCACCGGCTCGAACGATACGCGCCACGCCGTTGCCATGTCGCTGGAGGCAAAACAGTGCGGTGCAGATGCCCTGCTGCTGGTGACGCCTTACTATAATAAAACCAACCAGGCCGGCCTTGTGCGCCACTACACTGCCATAGCAGATGCTGCGGGGCTGCCGGTGATTGTGTACAATGTGCCCTCCCGCACCGGAATGAACATTTTGCCGGAAACCTACCGTGAACTTTCCAGGCACCCGCTGATTGTGGGCGCCAAAGAGGCCGGCGGCAGCCTTGCCGCGGCAGAAAAGACCAGGCTACTGTGTGGCGATGCGCTTTTTCTGTACGCCGGAAACGATGACCAAATTGTGCCCATGCTGTCTGTTGGGGCTGTGGGAGCCATCAGCGTGCTGGCAAACCTTGTGCCGCGGGCCGTGCATGAAATGTGCAGCCTGTATGCGTGCGGCAAGCAAACGGAAAGTTTGCGCCTGCAGCTTCACTATCTGCCATTGATAGAAGCGCTTTTTGCCGACGTGAGCCCCATTGCCGTGAAGGCCGCGCTGGAACAGATGGGCGTGCCTGTGGGCCCGTGCCGCATGCCGCTGGGTGAGCTGGATGATGCCAAGCGCGAAATGCTATATGAAACGCTGGAAAAAGCCGGGCTTTTGGAGAGGGCCGTATGACGCGTGTGCTGCTGCTGGGGGCTGCAGGCCGGATGGGGTGCGCCGTGCAAAGCGCGGCACAGGCAATGCCTGATATAACCATAGTGGCTGGCGTGGACCGCGCCCCCTTAAAAGGTTCTGCCTTCCCTGTTTTTCACGGGCTTTCGGCCTGCGGCATTCCGGCAGATGTGCTGGTTGAATTTTCTTCGCCGCAGGCGGTGGCCGCAGCCCTGCCCATATGCACAGAGCGCGGCCTGCCCTGTGTGCTGTGCACCACCGGGCTGTCGCCTGCCCAGCAGGCCGCTGTGGAAGAGGCCAGCGCCCAGATTCCGGTTTTTCAAAGCGCAAACATGTCGCTGGGTGTTGCCGTGCTGGCCCGTGCAGCCCGCCTTGCGGCAAAACTGTTGCCCCCCGGGTGTGACATTGAGATTATTGAAAAACACCACCGTGGCAAGCGGGACGCCCCCAGCGGCACCGCACTGCAACTGGCCCATGCCGTGGGCGGGGCTTTTCCGCCTGCTGCCCTCTTGTTCGGGCGGGGGCCTGCCAGCGGCCCCCGCGGGCGGGAAATTGGCATTCATGCTGTAAGAGGCGGCGGCATTGTGGGCGAGCATGAAATCCTCTTTTGCTGTGAGCATGAGACACTTGCTTTTTCCCACAGTGCGCTTTCCCGCATCGGGTTTGCACAGGGGGCCCTTGCAGCCGCTGCCTGGCTCACCCGTCAAAACCATGGCCTGTATACGATGGAGGATATGTTAGATGACATCCAGGAATTCCAAAAAACGCCGTAAACCCCGTGCTGCCGTTGTGGTGCTGTGGCTTTTGTGTGCCGTGTGTGCGGGAGCCTTGGCGGCGCTGTGCTGGCATATGTTTGCGCCCCAAACCCCGGCGGAAAGCACTGCGCTGCCCGCTTCCACGGTTTCTGCCCAGCCCACGCCGCAGCCTCAGCCGCAGGTGACGCAGCTGCGCGTCTCTGCCACCGGGGATAACCTCATACACGACGGCCTCTACCTTCAGGCGCAAAAGCGCGCGGGCGGCAGCGGGTACGACTTTACCGCTTTGTACGAGCACGTCGCCCCGTTTTATCAGGGGTTTGACATCAACTGGATCAACCAGGAAACACTGGTTACAGATGAGTTCCCGCCATCTTCTTACCCCATGTTCTGCACCCCGGCCGCGCTGGGCCAGCACATGTATGACATTGGCATGCGGGTGGTGGCCATGTCCAACAACCATGCCTATGACAAAGGGGCCGAAGGCATTGCCGCCACCCGCCGCTTTTGGGCCTCCATGCCGGACGATGTGGTGACCACCGGCCTGTGGGAAGGCGAAGCAGACTATGATCGCATCCCCATTCAGGAACAGGACGGCGTAAAAATAGCCTGGCTGGCCTATACGGAATCGACCAACGGCCTGCCCACGCCTCAGGGGGCCGAGGCCAATATTATTTACACCTCGCAGGAGGATGTCATTCAGCACCAGATTGAACTGGCCCGCCAGCAGGCGGACGTGGTGGCGGTTGGTGTGCACTGGGGGACGGAAAACAGCCATGTGGTAAACGATGCCCAGCGCGCGCTGGCGCAAAAAATGGCAGATTGGGGCGCAGATATCATCATTGGCACACACCCGCATGTGGTTCAGGCCATTGAAACGCTGGCAAGCGCAGATGGCCGCCAGGTGCCTGTGGCCTATTCTCTGGGCAATTTTGTATCTACCCAAGTTCAGGCAGATAACCTGATTGGCATCATTCTCACGTTTGATATCACCAAGACAACACAGCCGGATGGGGCCAGCCAGACCGTTGTGGATCATGTAAAGGCTGTCCCCGTGGTGATGCACTATGACGCGGGCTTTGCCAATGCGCGTGTGTATCTGCTTCAAGATTACACCGATGAGCTTGCTGCCGCCCATGGCTGCCATGCCAACAATGCAGTGTTTACCCGCGCGTATATAGAACAGGTGCTGCAGGAAAACATCAGCGAGGAATATTTGCAGCTTGGCTGATGGCTGCCCGCACATCCGAGAAACACCGGCGCGCCCTGTGCTGTAGCCTGGTGGAAAGAGGGGTTTTATGGAATATCTGGATATTCGCACCCGTGACGGCCGGCTGGCAGGGCGCAGTGTGCCCAGAGGCACAAAGCTTAAAAAGGGCGAATACTTTCTTGCCGTTGCCGTTGTGGTGCGGGCGGGTGAAAAATGGCTGGTCACCCGGCGCGCACCGGGCAAGACGGCGCCCCTTTTGTGGGAATTTCCGGGCGGCGGCGTGCAGGCAGGGGAAAAAAGCGAAGAGGCCGCCCGGCGTGAGCTGCAAGAAGAAACAGGCCTCTGTCCGCCGCCCGCGGCATTTTGCCGCAAAGGGCGCCTGGCCTTTCCCGAAAAAAACATGTTGATGGATATATACGAGGTGCAGGTGCCTGGCCTTGTTCCCGGCGCGCTTTGCCTGCAGGCGGAAGAAGTGTGCGATGCGCGCCTGCTTACCGGGCAGGAGCTGGACGCCTTCCCAGACAAGCTGCCTTCCATTGGGCGCATCCTTACAGAATTATATCAAAGCCCCGGGCTCGGCTAACCGAGCCCGGGGCTTTCCCTTTTGTTTCAAAATTGCTTCTTACTCTACTGTAATTTTGTGATATACCTTTTTGCCCTTTTTTATCACAATGCCTTTTGCCAGGGCCCCGGCGGCCAGGGTTGTGGTGGGGTTGGCCACTTTCTCCCCGTCCAGCGAGATGCCACCCTGCTGGATCAGACGGCGCGCTTCCCCCTTGCTGGGTGCCAGGCCGCAGGCCACAAGAGCATCCAGAATGCTGAGCGAACCGGCCTGCAAATCGCTTGCTTTCAAAACAGTGGCGGGCATATTCTCGGCATCGGCCACGCCGCCAAACAGGCTTTTGGCCGTCGCCTGCGCTTTTTCGGCGGCCTGCTCGCCGTGCACCATTTTCGTCAGTTCGAAGGCGAGAATCTCTTTGGCACGGTTCAGCTGTTCTCCCTGCCAGGCGTCCATCTCGTCAATCTGATCCAGCGGCAGGAAGGTGAGCATGCGGATGCACTTCATCACATCGGCGTCGTCTACATTGCGCCAATACTGGTAAAATTCAAAGGGGCTTGTTTTGTTCGGGTCCAGCCACACGGCGTTGCCAGCCGTTTTGCCCATCTTTTTGCCCTGAGAATCTGTCAGCAGCGTGATGGTCATGGCGTAGGCGTCCTTACCCAGCTTGCGGCGGATCAGCTCTGTGCCGCCCAGCATATTGCTCCACTGGTCATCGCCGCCGAACTGCATGTTGCAGCCGTAATGCTGGAACAGGTGGTAAAAATCGTAGCTCTGCATGATCATATAGTTGAATTCCAGGAAAGAGAGGCCCTTTTCCATGCGCTGCTTGTAGCATTCGGCGCGCAGCATATTGTTCACGCTGAAGCAGGCGCCCACTTCGCGAAGCAGTTCCACATAGTTCAAAGACAGCAGCCAATCTGCATTGTTCAGCATCATGGCCTTGCCCTCGCCAAACTCAATAAAGTTTTCCATTTGGCGCTTGAAGCATTCGGCGTTGTGGTCAATATCTTCCCGCGTCAGCATCTTGCGCATGTCGGTGCGCCCGGAGGGGTCGCCGATCATGGTGGTGCCGCCGCCCAAAAGGGCAATGGGCTTGTTGCCCGCCAGCTGAAGGCGCTTCATCAGCGTCAACGCCATAAAATGCCCGGCCGTCAGGCTATCGGCAGTGCAGTCGAAACCGATGTAGAACGTTGCCTTGCCGTTGTTGATCAGTTCCTTGATTTCTTCCTCGTCCGTCACCTGTGCAATGAGGCCACGGGCCTTGAGTTCGTCATAGATTGTCATGAAAAAAACCTCCTGTGAAATGCGGCAGAAAGCAAACAAAAAGCCCTCTGCCAATTCTGGCAGAGGGCGAAAGAAACGCGGTACCACCTCTGTTCACCGCAGCCTCACGGCGGCGGCCTCACGTGTGCCAGCCAGCACACTGCGCTTTAACGGGCGCACCCGTCACGGCCTACTGGGCGCTTCCGCGCCGTTCAACGTGCTGCTCTGGGATGTATTCGCCACGCGCCCTGCCCCTCTTTTCACCAGCCAGAGGCTCTCTTTGCCAGGGTGCCGCATGGGTACTTGTTCCCTTCTTTGCATGTAACGATATTTAGTATACCTGCCGGGCACACGCTTGTCAAGCATTGCGCATGCGCAGCATTTCCCGCGCATTTTCCAGCGCGATAGGCGTCACCTTGTCGCCCGAGATCATGCGCGCCAGCTCTTGCTGGCGCCCGGGTATATCCAGCGCGCGAATTTGGGTATAGGTGCGCCCATCGTGCACGGTTTTCTCAATAAGAAGATGCGTATCTGCCTGCGCGGCAATTTGTGCTGTATGCGTAATGCAAATAACCTGGCGGCCGCCTGCCGTCTTGTGCAGCATTTCGCCAATGCGCCCTGCGGCCAGGCCAGACACCCCGGTATCAATCTCATCGTAAATCACAGTGCCCAGCGCGTCCTTTTCCGCCAGAGCACTTTTCACCGCCAGCATGATGCGGGACAGCTCGCCGCCGGATGCTATTTTGGCAAGCGGCTTTGGCTCTTCACCGGGGTTTGTGGAGATATAGAACTCCACAGTGTCCTGCCCGGTGGGGCCAAGCGCACCCGTGTGATGTTTCAGGGCAAAGCGAATGCCGGGCATATTCAAAAAGCCCAGCGCCTGTGTCAGCTGTTTTTCAAACCTGGCATAGGCAGAAAGGCGCAGCGCAGTCAACTCGTCGGCCAGCGCCTTGGCCTTTTCGTACAGGGCAGCCTGCCGGTCGTACAGCTTTTCCAGCTCTTCCCCGGCGTGCTCGATGCCGGCCAGCTCCTGTTTTGCCTCTTCCAGAAGGGCAAGCAGCCCGGCCTCGTCGCGCCCGTATTTTTGCCGCAGGCGGTACAGCACATCCAGCCGCTGCTCCAGCTGGGCCTGTTCGCCCGCGTCAAACTCCATCTGGCTGAGCATATCGGCAATTTCACTGGCAGCGTCCCGGCAGTTATAATAGAGCTCGCGGATGCGCTCCCCCAAAGCGGCGGTCCCGGCGCCAAGGGGCGCCAGCGCGGCCACAGAGGCCTCCGCCTCACCCAAAAGCCCGGCAGCGCCCGGAAGCTCATCTTCCCCGTTCAAGGCCATATAGGCGGCGCTGAGCCCCTCTGAGAGCCGGGCCGCATTCTGCATCAATTTCTGGCGGCGCAGCAGTTCTTCTTCTTCGCCCGGGGAAAGCTGGGCCAGTTCCAGCTCTTCCATGGTGTCGCGCAGCTCGGCTGCACGGCGGTCTTTGGCATCCTCATCGATGTTCAGGGCATCAATGCGCCGCTTTACCTGGCAAAGGTCCTTATACACGGCATAATACCGTGCGTGCGCCTGCTGGCTTTGGGCAAAGGCATCCAGCACCCCCAGGTGGGTGGATGGGTCCATCAGGCTCTGGTTGTCGTGCTGGCCATGAATGGCAATCAGCCCGGCGCATATCTCGCGCACCACGGCCGCCGTGGCAGGCAGCCCGTTGATGCGGCATACGCTTTTGCCGTCTGCGCTGATCTCGCGGTATAAAAGCAGCTCTTCGCTGGCCTCATACCCCGCTGCTTCCAGCTTTTTCAAAACGCCGGCGTCCAGCCCGGTGAATACCGCACGGATGCGGGCCTTGGGGGTATGGCTGCGCACCAGCTCGCGCGAGGTGCGGTTGCCCAGAATGGCGTTGATGGAATCTATGAGGATCGATTTGCCTGCACCTGTTTCCCCGCTCAGCACATTCAGCCCCGCGCCGAATTGCACGCTGGCCTTTTCAATCACCGCAACATTTTCTATCATGATCTCGCGAAGCATCATGCCACCTCCTGTTCAGAGATCAGGTTTGCCCGCCTAAGGGGAGATAAACCCCCAAAGCTGCGCAGTAAGTTCCTTTGCCGCGGCCTCCGAGCGCATCAAAATAAAGAAGTTGTTGTCGCCAGCCAAAGTGCCCACCACGTTTTCCCAGGTTCGTGCGTCAAACAGCTCGCAGGCGGCATTGGCCATGCCGGAATGGCATTTGACAGAAATCAGGTTGCCTGCATAATCCACATGCACCACACTGGCGCGGAAGATGGTTTCAAAGCGGCCGTGCACATGCGCGCTGGAGGGGGCGTCTGCCACGCTGACATAACGGTAGCGCCCGTTGCCGCCGGACACCTTTACAAGCCCCAGTTCCCGAATATCGCGCGACACAGTGGCCTGCGTGACGTCAAAGCCGCTTTCGCGCAAATAACGCAGCAGTTCTTCTTGTTTGTCTATCTCGTAGCGGCTGATCAAATCGAGTATTTTATTTTGTCTGGCGCGCTTCATCGCCTTTACCGTCCTTTCAGTTTTTTGTCGATGGCCTCAAACTGGTCTGCCTCGCTGAAACTCACCAGCGAGACAGAGCGGTTTGACAAAGAGACCTCCACCGTGTCGCCAAACGCGATTTTTTCCGGCGTCCATCCATCGCAGCTGACAAGTGCCCCGGCGCTGCCGCGCCCCATGGTATGCACACACAGCTTTCGCTGGGCGGAAAACACCATGGGCGGGCTGTGCATGCTGTGCGCGCACACGGGGCACATCACAATGCCGGCAATGCGCGCGTCCAGCACAGGGCCGCCTGCGCTGAGCGCGTATGCGGTAGAACCCGTAGGCGTGGCAACCACCACGCCGTCCCCCATGAACTGATTCACAGGAATGCCGTCGCAGGTGATGCTTACCTCAATGGTTTGGTTCAGCCCGGGTTTGGAAATTACAACATCGTTCAGTGCATACTGGCGAAACGAGTTGGCGCCGTGCACACACACCTGCAAAAGCGCGCGCTCATCAATGAGATAATCACCGCGCACAAGCCGTGCCAGTTTATCCAGCTCATAGGCCTCCACCGTGGCAAGAAAACCCATGCGGCCAATGTTGACCCCCAGCAAGGGCTTGTGGAACCCGATGCCGCGCCGCGCGGCATGCAGGATGGTGCCGTCCCCGCCGATGGTGACGATGGCATCGCAGCCGGAAAAGGCGCTGGTCTCCTCCAGAAACGCGACAGGCTTGCCCGCAAAGGGCTGCTGCGGCACATCTGCCGGCAAAATCACCTGCGCACCCTGCGCACACAGCACGTCCACCGCCGCTGCGGCGGTGGACGCCGCCTGCGGTTTTGTCAAATTGGGAATGAGATAGATTGTCATATCATTTGCCCTCAAGTGCACTGTGGGCCGCCGTTACAATGCCGTCTATCACGGCATCATCCACACGGCCGTCATCTGGCCCTTTTTCCACATAAAGCAGAAATTCAATATTCCCCTCCGGCCCTTTGATGGGCGAGAAATCCAGCCCCGCGCAGGCAAACCCGTTTTCGCGCGCAAATCCGCAGGCAGCGCCAAGCACCTCCCGGTGCGTGGCCGCCTCGCGCACCACGCCTTTCTTGCCCACCTTTTCCCGGCCGGCTTCAAATTGCGGTTTTACCAGGCAGACACCCTGCGCCCCGCTGGCCGTAACGGCCTTTGCCACAGGAAAAATGTGGCGCAGAGAGATAAACGAGACATCCACACTGAAAAACTGGATATCGTCCTGCAGCATCTCGCGTGTGACATGGCGGATATTGGTGCGCTCCATATTCACCACGTGCTCATCACACCGCAGTTTCCAGGCAAGCTGCCCATAGCCCACATCCACCGCATACACCTTTTGCGCGCCGTTTTGCAGCATGCAGTCGGTAAAGCCGCCGGTGGAGGCGCCAATGTCCATGCACACCTTGCCCGCCGGGGTAAGCGGAAACACCTGCATCGCCTTCTCCAGCTTCAGCCCGCCCCGGCTTACATAGGCAATATCGTGCCCCCTCACCTCTACGCGGGCCCCTTCGCGCACCGGGGTGCCGGGCTTATCCACTTTCTGTTCGTCTACGAACACCACGCCGGCCATAATCAGCGCCTTGGCGCGTTCGCGGCTGGCCACAAGGCCGTTCTGGCAAAGGTATTGATCCAGCCGAAGTTTCATACACATTCCTCTTTCAGCACTCGCAGCAGCCCCTGTGCGTCCAGCCCAAGGGCCTGACGCAGCTGCGGCACAGTGGCATGGTCTATGCCGGTGTTGGGAACAGCAACATGGCGCCAGTGCCCGCACCACCCGCGGCGAAGCAGAGCGGCACAGAGATGTTCCCCAATGCCGCCTGCCGCAATGCCCTCCTCTGCAAACACCACTGTGCGGTAGGCGGCCAGCGTATCCACCAGCCCGTCGGGCAAGGGATGGATGACACATAGCTTACACACATCCACCCAAAGCCCCTGCTGCCCGGCAAGCTCTGCCGCGTGCAGGGCCTGGGCCGTCTCGCCTGAATAACTGACAAGAACGGTGTCTGCCGCCTCTTTTGCAGGGTACATATCAAAATCTTTTCCTGTGCAGCCAAGCGCAGCCAGCGCTTCGTCCTCTTTCCCGCGCGGGTAGCGGATGGCCCGCGGGCCGCTCCATTCGTACAGCGCTTTTTTCAGCCAAAAACGCAGCTCGGCATAGTTGGCCGGGGAAGCCACTTTCATATGTTCCAGCTGGCTGAGATAAGCCGCGTCATAAATGCCCTGGTGCGTCTCGCCGTCACCGGGCACAAGGCCCGCACGGTCAATGGCGAACAGCACATTCAGCCCCTGCAGGTGCACATCATGAATCAGCTGGTCGTAACTGCGCTGCAAAAAGGTAGAATAAATGGCAACCACAGGGCGCAGCCCCCCGCGCGCCAGCCCGGCGCCAAAGGTGACGGCATGCTGTTCGGCCATGCCAACATCAAAAAAGCGCTCTTTATGGCGCTTGTAAAAATACTGCAGCCCCGTGCCGTATTTCATGGCGGCCGTCACGGCGCACAGGGCTGTATCCTGGTCGCCAAAATCTGCCAGCTGCTGGCCGAACACAGTGGAAAACGAATCTTCCTTCGAGACATCCGGGTCCAGCTTGGCCTTCAAATCGAACGCAGACACGCCATGGAATTCACCGGGGTTTTCTTCGGCAGGCGGGTAGCCTTTCCCCTTTTGGGTGCAAATATGCAGGAACAAAGGCGCCACCTGTTCGTCCCGAAAAGCGCGGAACAGTTCGCACAGGCCGGCCACATCATGCCCGTCCACCGGCCCGGCATATTGAAAGCCCATCTCTTCGAACATGGTGGAATGATACATCATGCGGCGCACGGCGCCTTTTGCTACCTGCAGGCCCTGGCGGATGGGCACGCCCACAAAGGGCACAGCGTCCAGCATGCTTTGCACATCGCGCTTGGCCTTAAAATAACCGGGGTTTGTGCGAAGCTTTGTCAGATACTGTGCCATAGACCCGATGTTTTTGGAAATGGACATTTTGTTATCGTTCAAAATCACAATCAGGTTGCGCAATGTGCGGATATTGTTCATGCCCTCATAGATCATGCCGCCGGTAAATGCGCCGTCACCCACAATGGCAATCACCTTGCCCGGTTCCCCGCGGATGCGCTTTGCCTGCGCAAGGCCAATGGCCGCAGAAATGGAAGTGTTTCCGTGGCCCGCCACAAAGATATCGTGTTCGCTTTCCGCCGGGCTGGGAAAGCCCGAAAGCCCGCCCTGCTGGCGAAGGGCCGCGAACCCACCGGCACGGCCCGTAAGTATCTTATGAGTGTAGCACTGGTGCCCCACATCCCAAATGAATTCATCCTGCGGGGAATCAAACACCCGGTGCAAAGCCACTGTCAATTCCACTGTGCCAAGGTTTGAAGAAAGATGCCCGCCGGTGCGGGAAACATTTTCAATCAAAAATTCCCGTATTTCTGCGCACAATGCGGGAAGCTTGGCCGCATCCAGCGCCTTGAGGGCCTGCGGGGAATCAATTTTTTCCAATAAATGCAAGAAAACGCCTTCTCTCCAATGAGGGGCCAAACGCCTGGGCGGGCAGCCGGCTCACATGGGGATTGCCAGCGCCAACACAATGCCCAGCAGCGCGCCGGAAAACACCTCTACCGGCGTGTGCCCTACTTTTTCTTTCAGTTTTTTTCCGCTGATGCCGGGCAGCGGCTCATCTTCGTCTGCCACCCATTCGTCCAGCATCAGGTTCAGCACCTTTGCCTGGTTGCCCGTCTCGCGCCGCACCCCGGTGGCATCATACATCACAATAAGCGCCAAAACCAGCGCAAGGGCAAAAATGGGCGAGGCCATGCCCTCGCTTTTTGCCGCAGAAACCGCCAGGGCGCATACAAGCGCCGAATGTGAACTTGGCATGCCGCCCGCGCCCCACAAGCGCTCGGCCTGAAACTTGCCGCACAAAAAAGCGTGAATCGCTGTTTTGGATACCTGGGCCACTGTCCAGGCAAACAGTGAAACGGTAAGGATATAGTTTCCAAATACAATGTGGCTTAAATTTTGCATAAAACGCCCTTCTTATGTTGTGCGGGAAATAAGGCTTTGTGCAAAGGCGCACAGAAAGCCCGCATTCTCATCAAAAGTGGATGCCAACATGCGGCATGCCTCGGCCGTTGTGCGCGCCGCCAGGGCGCGCGTGCCCTCCACACCATGCAGTGTGACAAACGTTGTTTTTCCATTTTGTGCGTCGCTGCCCACTGGCTTGCCCAGTTCCTGCGTGGTGGATACGACATCCAGCACATCGTCTACCATCTGGAACACAAGCCCCACGGAAAAGGCAAACTGGCGCAGGGCATCTTGTTGTGCCTGCGAGGCGCCGGATGCAACAGCGCCCAGCTGTGCGGCCGCCGCAATCAGCATCCCGGTTTTGTTTCGATGCACTTCGCAAAGCTGCGCCTCGCTGGCGGGCACGGCTTCATAGGCCAGGTCCAGCTCCTGCCCGCGCACCATGCCGCGCGCGCCTGCCGCGGCGCTCAGCACGGCCACAGCCTGTGCATTCTGCGCCGGCGTCCCCTGCCCTGCGCATGCCAGCGTTTCAAATGCCGCGGTAAGCAGGGCATCGCCCGCCAAAAGGGCCGTGGCCTCGCCATATGCCTTGTGGCAGGAAGGGCGCCCGCGGCGCATGTCGTCATTGTCCATGCAGGGCAGGTCGTCATGAATCAGGGAATAGCAGTGCAGCATCTCCAGCCCTGCGGCATAGCGTGCCGCCAGGGCAACATTGCCGCCCAGCATATCACAGGCCGCAATGCACAGCACAGCACGCACCCGTTTGCCGCCGCCCAGAAGGCTGTAGCGCGCGGCCTCGCTCACGCGGGAACCCGGGCATAAAACTTCGTCACAGGCCGCCTCCAGGGCCTGCTGTGCCTGCGAAAGATAGCCCGCATACTGTGCTTCATACGTCATCGGCGACCCCTTCCTGCGCCTGCTGCCCCAGCGCCTGTGCCAGCGACGCATCAATTTCCTGCACCTTCAGCTCTGCATTTTTCAAAGCAGCCGAGCACTGTGCAATCAGTTCCGATGCCGTTGCATATAATGTGACGCTTTCATCCAGTGATACGTCATCCTCGGAAAGCCGCTGAAGAATCTCTTCCAGTTTCTGCTGCGCGGCTTCGAAATCTACTGCTTTTTTGGCTCCTGCCATGATATGGTGCTCCTTTGAATTGTAAATTTAACCCCTTGGCTTGAAAAGCGTTTTGTCTGCGGGCCGGCATTCGTCCACCGTGCACAACAGCATCCCGTCAAAAAGGCGCACTTGCAGGGCCTCCCCCGGCTGCACCTGCGCCGCGCGGCGCACCACCTGGTTATCCACACCCTGCACCACGGCATAACCGCGCGCCAGCACGGCATAAGGGTTCAGCGTATGGGCCAGGGCCGCATCATGGGAAAACGCCTGGCGCGCTGTTTGCATGCGCCCATGCATTTTTTCACACAGTTTTGCAGCCACGGCGCAAAGCTGTTCTCTTTCCCTTTGAGGCGAACGAGACGCACGCCGCAAAGCGTTGCTGCCCGCCGCTGCCTGCATTTTATTATAGCACAAGGCCAGCTTTTTTTGCATACTTTTTTGAATATTTGCATGCAGGCGGCACAGGGCGGAAAATTCGCCCCACAAATCCGGCGCCACCAGCTCTGCAGCTGCGGAGGGCGTGGGCGCGCGCAGGTCTGCCACAAAATCCAGAATGCAGAAATCTATTTCATGCCCAATGGCAGACACAAGCGGCACGCGGCAGGCATAAGCTGCCCGCGCAATGGCCTCATCGTTGAACACCCACAAATCTTCCCGCGAGCCGCCGCCGCGGGCCACGATGATTACGTCAATATCGCTGCGCGCCCCCAGCGCCTGAATGGCACGCACAATGCCCGGCGCCGCCTCTGCCCCCTGCACGTTGACAGGGCACAGCACAAATTCCATGGCCGGGCAGCGGCGGCGCGTGACATTTAGAATATCCTGAATGGCAGCGCCTGTTTTGCTGGTGACAAGGCCCACGCGCCGCGGGTGGCGCGGCAGGGGCTTTTTGTGTTCCGGGGCAAAAAGCCCTTCGCGCTCCAGCCGGGCTTTCAGCTGCTCAAAGGCCATTTGCATGGCGCCCAACCCGTCGGGGAAAAGGTCTTCCACATACACTTGAAACGCGCCGTCCCGCTCGAACAGAGACACGCGGCAGCGCACAATTACGCGCATGCCGTTCTCGGGCACAAAACTCAGCTGCTGCGCGTAAGAGCGGAACATCACCGCTTTCACCGCGCATTTTTCATCTTTCAGCGTAAAATAGAAATGGCCTGTTTTATAATGGTTGGTAAAGTTAGACACTTCCCCGCGCAGGGCAATGTCTGTCAAAACGGCGTCGCTTTCCAGAATGCTTTTCACGTACCGGTTCAGCGCCGTCACACTAATCACATTGGCCATGCGCCCACCTCTTTTGCGGCAATGATGGCAACGCCAATGGCGTTGTCGCTGGCAAACTGCCCGGGCACAAAGCAGACGTCCCGCAGGCGCACGGTGACATAATCGCGCACAATCTGGCTGGACATCACGCCGCCCGCACACACCACCGGCAGACGGAAGCCCGCAGCATAGGCGGCCTCTACCATGCGGAACACCGTCTCCCCCACAGTGCACAGACAATATTTTGCCACATAAGCAGGCGGGTAACCCTTGTCCAAAAGCGCGCTGCACTGGTTTTCCAGGCCAGATAAGTGGCAGTTCATCCCTTTTAAAACCGCTTTCACACGGGGCTGCTGCGGGCACTCGGCCGCCAGTCGGGAGAGATGTTCCCCGGCCGGAAACGGAAAGCCCAGCTTTACGCCAATGCGGTCTACCGCCTGGCCTGCATACAAATCCAGCGAAGTGCCAAGTGTCTGCTGCACCGTAACGCCATTGCAAAGAAGAAGGTCGGTTGTGCCGCCCGAGATGTGAAACACAAGCGCGGGAGTGCCAAACAATTGCCACCGGCCGCTGGCGTACAGCGCGGCGGCCACATGCCCCTGCTGGTGCGTGGTGCGCACCAGGGGCACGCCGTGCACACACGCAGCCGCACTGGCCGCATTGACGCCCGCCAGAAAGCACGGCATATACGAGCCCTCGGCCGGGCGCGGCTTTTCTGAAACACCAATTGCCGCCACACGGGCAAGCGGTGTTTCGCCCGCCAGCTCTTGCAGCAGGCCGGGCAGCGCAGCCGTGTGGTGAAACAGCGCCTCGCTTTGCCGCAGGCCGCGCTGGCCCTCTTTCACGGGAAGAAATTTCTTTTTAGCGCAAACAACCTCTTTCGCGTCTGTGTCAAACACCGCCAAAGAGGTTGCATAATTGCTGGTATCAAAACCCAGCGTCAGCATTTTGTTTCCTGCGCCTCACAGGGCGCTGTGCCGGCGCGCGCAATAGAGCCCAGCACACCGTTGATAAATTGATAGTCGCCATCACTGCCGTACTTTTTGGCCAGCTCAACCGCCTCGTTAATCACGATGCTGTCCACGTCCTGTGCGCCGGAAAAGCGCATCTCTGTAATAGCCAGGCGCAGCAGGGTGCGGCTGGTGCGCGGCAGGCGTTCCAGCGTCCAGTTCTTCAGCCTGGGGCGAATCATTTCGTCCACCTGCGCCGTATGCTCTACATAGCAGCGCAGCAGGTTTTGGGCAAAATCGTCCAGCGCATATTCCCCGCACTCTTCCGAATACTCAACCAGCTCTTCCAGGCTTTGTGCCCCAAAGCCAAGCTCAAAGGCTGCAATAAATGCGTTTTCGCGCGCAGTTCTTCTGTTCATGCTATATTTCCCATCCTCAAAGAATGCTTTCCGCCTTGTGCAAGGCATTTTCAAAGCGCAGGCCAACTGCCCGTGCGCAGAAAATGGCCCCGGCTGGCAGCTGCCCTACAGGTGCAGGCAAAAGCCGCACTGTCTGTTGGGGCGCCGGCCGGAACCCTTGTCTCTTTCTGCCAATGCCGCCCGCGGGCAGCGTTTTCGCTTACGCTTCCTGCGCGGGTTCCGGCTCCGGCTGTTCCGGCGCAAGGCCCGCCACCACTACGTTCACACGGGACACCGTGATCTGCGTCATGTTCTGCACGGCGTTTTTCACATTTTCCTGCACGCGCTCGGCAAGCGGCGGAATTTTGCAGCCATATTTCACCAAAATATTCACGGTGATTTCGGCCACATCCTCCGTCATTTCCACCGTGATGGGCCTATACTGGCTCACCGTGCGGAACAGGCCTTTCACGCTGTGGCTGCCGGCCGAAACGGCCTGCACGCCCTCCACTTCCAGCGTGGCCAGCTTGGCTATTTTGGCAATGACGCCTGTGGAGATCTGCAGGCTGCCACCCACTACATTGGAATTATTGATGTCCATGGTAAAAACCTCCCCCACAGACAAAACGGCCCGCACAGCGCGAACCGTTTTGATCCGGTTTAGGTTATTATATCATTTCCGGGCTGATTGCACAACCTTATTTTACCTCTACAATGCTGATATTTTGCGCGCTTGTCTGCACCTTTCCCAGGATGATATCGCGAAGCTGGGCAACCTCGTTCTTGCTCAGGCCCTCGGGCCCTGTCTTGACGGCAAGGTCTACATTTTCTCCATCGATGAACACCACGCAGTCGGCAAAGCCCTTGGCCTTCACAAGGTTTTCAATATCGCTTTCCAGCGAAATGTTGGAGATGGTGCTGGAAAGTATATCCTTCAGCTGTGCCTTTTCCTCTTCCGTAAGGCCGGTGGCCTTCAGGCTTTGCTGCAGTTTATCCAGGGCCTCGTCGCGCGTTTTGGTGCGTGTGAGGCGCGCAGTTTCAAAATATTGGTCGCTGCTGTTTTCCGAAACGCTCACAAGCTGGGCCTCGCCATAATTTTTATCCGGAAGTGCCTCCATCACAGGGGCGTCCTCCGCCTGTGCGTTTGCCAGCAGGGCGTCCTCTTCCGCCTGGGTTTGGGTGGGCAGCACAAAGGAAGAATCTGTTTTGGCATATTCCCAGTTCAGATACACCGCCACCCCAAGCGCAAGAATCAAAGTGAGAATGGTAAGCTGCCGTTTGCTTTTTGCACTTTTCATATTGTTCCTCCGTCTCAAAGCATTTTTGTCACACAGATCCGATTGGTCGGAATTCCAAGCACCACAGAAACCAGCTCTGTAATTCGCCCTATCACAAGGATATCATCGCCCCCTTCACACACCACTGCAACGCCGCGCACCTCCGGCTCGTAGGCCTGTTCCAGAAGCGGCGCTTTCCCTGTGCCGGAATCGAGGATGACATGCTCGGTGCGGGTGCTGCTTTGGCGCTGGCCGTCCTGCCCGGTGGAAGAACTCAGCTCTTCGTCCTGCGCATATACAGATTGGCCCGTGGCCTCTAGCGTGACCATGACATGTACCTGCCCGGCGCCCTGCACCTGCTGCAGGATGCTGGTAAGCTTTTCTTCCATTTCCTGTATATATTCAGCGCTCTGCGCGGTGCCTGCCCCAGTGGCCTTTTGCGCCTGAGTGCGGGACGCAGATGGAAGCTCGGAAAAGAAAATGAGCAGAATGCCAGCCAGCCCCAAGGCAAACAGCGCATATTTGCTTTTGAAAAATGCGGCCAGCCAGGGCGGTGCTTTATATTCACCTTGCTGCTTCATGTCCCGTCACCTTCCCGGCCCGGCGTAACGGCCGTCACACTTACCTGCTGCCCAAGCACTGACTGAATCAGCGCTTTCGCAGCCGGGCCCGATGCCTCATTCAGCACAACGGCCGTCACCTGTTCCACTGTTACCTCACCTGCCCCGGATGCGGCAAGCTGCACGGAGACATCTTGTGCTGCAACACCGCCCTCGGCCAGGCTTTGAAAAAGCGTCTGTTCCAGGGCAGCCTGTGCCTGTGCCAGCGTAAGGCTTTGCACGTCCACCGCCGGCTGGCTTTGGCCGGGCCGGGCTTCGAATGTGTCCGTAATGCCGTCCAGCCCATCCTCTGCCAAACCGGCTGTGCCCAAAGCGGTTACTAAAATATATAAGGTGAGCACCAGTTTTATGACACCGCTGCGCGATGCAAAAAACTGCTGCAGCACCCCCGCCGCCAGGCAGGCCAGGCACACGCCCAGCGCCCAGTTCTGAAGCAGTTCCAAGGGCCCGTCACCCCCCATTCCCAAGCAGGATCATCACCATGGTGGCGCTTACCACCACAAAGCAGAAAAAGAACGCCATGGCCAGCAGAAGCCCGGCGCACTGGCCCAGCCCGCCCAGCAGTTTTTCTGTGCGGTGCAGCTCTAAGGCGCCCGCCACGCTCTGCAAAGCTACAAAAAAGAATTGGTATGCCACACAGTGCAGCATCATTGGTAGAAAAGCGGCAGCCACCACGGCCACGGCCGCGAACCCCACGCCGCCTTTCAGCATTTTCAGCCCGGCCAGAACGCTTCCCATGGCGTCCGAAACGGCCTTGCCCACCACCGGGATGCTGGAGCCCAAAATAAATTTCCCTGTTTTCAGGGCCAGGGTGTCGGCGCTTTGTGCAAACACTCCCTGCAGGCTGATCAGCGCGCCAAACAAAGTGGCACAAAGCCCCAGCACCCATTTGAAAGCTCGGCACAGCGACGAGGCAAGGCCGGAGAGATCTACCCCGCCGCCCACACAGCCGGTGGCGTGAAACGCAAGAAAAATGCGCACAGCAGGCAGGCCCACATTGCACAACACATCACACACTAGCAGCGCTGCCGTGAAAAACAGCCCGCTGTAAATGGCGGCACTGCCGGCCTGGCCACAACTTGCCAGCACAGAGGCAAAAACCGGCACAAACGAAACAAGATAGGCTTTGCACTCTGACAACGCGGTTTCCATTTGGGCAATCAGTGCGGTAAAATCCTGGCTGCAAAGCGCAAACACGCAAAGCGCCGCCAGCCATTCGAACTGCCGTTCATTTTCCGTGCACAGCGTCTTGGCTGCCGCCAGCAGCAAAAGAATGCCGCACAGCTTTAAAAACAGGCGCAGCGGTGCCTGTGCAGCGTCTTGCAGGGCCTCGCCCGCCAGGGCCAACCAGCCCTGTGCCGTCTGGCTTTGAAACTCCTCCTGCGTCATGGGTGCCTCTTCCATAACCTGCTGCCACTGGGCGGGAATTTCCCCTTCCGGCACTGCGTTTTCCCCCTCCTCTGCCAGCGCTGGCACCGCCAGCAGGCAGGCAAGCAGGCCCAGGCAGGCAAGCAACTTACAAAAGCGGCGCTTCAGCCCAGCAGCCCAGCGGCCAGGGCGGCAAACTGGTGTACAAGCGGCAGCGCCGCCGCCAGCGCGGCCAGGCGCCCCAGCATTTCTACTCTTCCCGCCAGTGCTGCATGGCCCGCCTCCCGGCATACGTCCTGCACAGCCTGTGTCAAAACCAGAATTCCGGCGGCCTTCCACACGCATGCCAGTGCATCGCCGTTCAGCTGGCTGTTCAGCTGATTTAAAAAATCGAACACCGGCCGTGCCAGCGCCAGGCCCCGCAAAAGCAAAAAGCACGCGCAGCCAAGCGAGAACACAATGGCAAACCCGGGGCTGTACTGCCGAAGAACACCCGCCACCACACAGGCGCATATGGCAAAGACCAGCAATGTTCCAACTTCCATATTTCATGTCACAGTGCAAACAGGTTTTTGATGGTTTCAAACAGCACACTGATCTGGCTGATAATCATCATCAACACCACAATCAGCCCGGCCAGCGTCGTCATCATGGCCTGCTCTTCCCTGCCGGAGCGGATGAGAAGCTGGTTGAGCACCGCCACAATGATGCCGATGGCGGCTATTTTGAACACGAAATCAATGTTCATGAGGGCAAGGTTCCTTTCTTTTTCCTGGTGTCTGCTGGCCCAGGGCGATGCCATGGCCTGCGCAGTGTTTTTATAAAAGCAGCAGCGCTACACAGGCCCCCACCCCGGCGCCCAGCACAATAAACAGCTTCTGTCTGTTTTGGGCGTCTTTTCTGCTTTCCTCCAAAAGGCGCTGAAGCTGGGCCTGTGCATAGCGAAGTTCACGGCACTCCTCCCCAGCGGCCACCGTACCAAGACGGCCCAGCGCAGCGCAAAAGGGATCCAGCGCGGCACTGGGAACGGGATGCATCCCAGCGTCCGCGCGCAGCGCCTCCAAGCGCTGCGCCAGCTGCCCGGGAAAGCCCGGCCCTGCCGGAAGCCCTTCCAGAGAAAGCGGAAGGGCGCGAAGCCGTGCCTTTTTTTGGGCGCTGTGCAGCAAAAGCGGTGTCTCTTGTGCGCGGAACTCCAGTTCGCTTTCTACGCACTGCAGAAAGCGAAGCATCTCTTCCAACAGCCGAACCTGCATCAGGATGCTTTTGGCCCGGCCCAGGCCCCAAACAGCGCCGCACAGCGTTACGCACACTGCGCCCAGCAGCTTAGCGAAGAGAGGCCACATCATAAACACCTTTTACCGCGCCGGGCATGCGGGCGCTTTCCAGAAACACCACATATTGAAAAGCGCCCGTCTCCAGCAGTACCCGGCTTTGTGGCCTGCCCCACAGAAGGCGCGGTGCCTGGGCATGCAGGCTGGCCACAATGCGCACGCCCGCATTGGCCGCCGCCAGCACAGCGCGCGCATCCTCCATACCGCCCACCTCGTCGCAAATAATGGTCTCTGGGGCCAAGGTGCGCAAAGCCTGCTGCATGCCTGCCGCCTTTGGGTAACCGGAAAGCACGTCACACCCCAGTGCCGGCGGCGTGACAAACCCGCCCGCACAGGTGGGGCACAGTTCCATGCGCTCGTCCACAATGGCCACCAGTTTGCCGGCATTGCCCAGCACTCTGGCCGCGCCGCGCAGCAGGGTGGTTTTGCCGCACGCAGGCGGCCCCGCAAACAGCAGCCCGCCGGTGGCATCATCACGCAAAAGGGCGGCCACCTCTTTGGGGCAGGCATCGCGCACTTCGCGCGCCACACGGATATTCAGCGACGTGATGCGCCGTACGTTGATAATTTCGCCCTCGCTGTTCAGCACGGCTGTGCCGCACACCCCCGCGCGGTGCCCGCCAGCCAGCGGAACATAGCCGTTTGTCAGCGCATGCTGCACGCTGTGAACGGAATAGCCGCACACGGCATAAAAACAATCCTGTATCTCGGCAAAGGAAGTGATGAAAGAATCGGAGGCGGGGCACATTCTTACATGGCCGCTTTTGGTAAGGTACAGGGTGCCTTTCCTTGTCTGAAGCGCCACCGGCTGCTGGCAGCGCAGGCGTATTTCCGTCACTGCGGTGGCCACGCCCGGCTCCAGCGCCGCCAGTGCGGCCGCCACCGGCGGCGAAAGCTGTTTTGCCGCCTCGTAAAATGCATCCATGAAAGCCGCCCCCTTTTGGCATTTGTTCATGGGTATGAAAAAGGGACAGGCGTTAGAACGCCTGTCCCCATAAAGCGGCATATGTTTCTTTTTTCAGCCGGTATTCCAGCGCTTCGCACGCCTGCGGCATCTGCTTTGTTTGAAATGAAAACGCCGCCGTTTGCACAAACCCCAGTTTCTCGTACACATGCCTTGCGCGCCTGTTTTCCGCCGCTGTGGTCAATGTGACGAGGCGAAAGCCGCCCGGGCCGAACAAATAGCGCAGCAGCCTGTGCAGATACTGTGTTCCAAGGCCACGGCCGCGCGCAGACGGCACGCACAACTTGATGCCAATTTCTGCCGTGCCCGGTTCCCCGGCCGTACGCCACACGGCCTCGCCGACAGGGCAGCCCTGCTCTAACAAAAGCAGCCTGTGGGAAGAAGCGTCCGCTTGCAGCTGCGCGGCCACTTCCCGGGCAGTGGTGCCAAGCCCCTGCGGGAAGCCGGCATGCGCCATGATGCTGCCGTCGTTCCACCAGCGGCACAAAAGCGCCGCGTTCTGTGCCGATGCTGGCCGAAGCTCCAGCCCGTCATGCCCGTTCTTCAGGCTGCGCGCCCCCTTCCTCCAACATATGCAGGAACTCCGCTTCATTTAAAATGGGCGTGCCCAGTTCCTGCGCTTTTGTCAGCTTAGAGCCCGCGGCCTCGCCCGCCAGCACATAGCTTGTTTTTTTCGATACCGAGGACGATGCCTTGCCGCCGTTTTTGGTGATGAGCGCTTCCGCCTCGGTGCGTGACAGTGTGGGCAGCGTGCCGGTGACGACAAAAACTTTGCCGCGAAGCAGGTCTGTCTTTTCCTCCCCGCGGAATGTCATGTTCACGCCTGCCTGCCGCAGGCGCTCAATCAGGTCTTTCGTCCCTTCTTTTGCAAAGAAATCCAGCAGGCTTTCCGCCATGACGCCGCCAAAGCCCTCGATGCTGCTGATTTCTTCCTCCCCGGCCGTTTGCAGCGCCTCCATGGTGCGGAAGCGCTCGGCAAGGCTAAGGGCCGCCTTGGCGCCGATGTTGCGGATGCCCAGCCCGAAAATAAGCCTGTCCAGGTTGGCCGCCTTGGACGCTTCAATGGCGTTCAGCAGGTTGTTTGCCGCTTTTTGCTTGAACTTATCCAGGGTCAAAAGCTGGCTTTTCTCTAAAGAATATACGTCGGCCGCATTGTGCACAAGGCCTTTTTCCACCAGCTGACGAACCACAGCCGGGCCCATGCCGTCAATATCCATGGCACCGCGTGAGGCAAAATGGATCAGATTTCGCAGGGCCTGGGCCGGGCACTCCGGGTTGGTGCACCGAAGCGCAGCCTCCCCCTCCAGGCGCGTTACCGGCGCGCCGCACGAGGGGCAGGTTTCCGGCATTTCAAACACATGCCCGCCCTCGGCATGCTTTGTGACGCTTACCACCTCTGGAATAATATCACCCGCCTTGCGCACACGGATGGTGTCCCCAAGCCCCACGCCAAGCTGGCGGATGAAATCTTCATTGTGCAGGATAGCGCGCGACACTGTGGTGCCAGCCAGCAGAATGGGCTCGAACACCGCCGTGGGCGTCAGCACACCCGTGCGCCCCACAGAGACGTCTACATTCAACAGAACGCTCTCTTTTTCTTCCGGCGGATATTTGAACGCCACAGCCCAGCGCGGAAATTTGGCCGTAGACCCCAAAGCCTGGCGCTGGGCGAAATCGTCCACCTTCACCACGGCCCCGTCGATATCATAGGGCAATGTGCCGCGCACGCTGCCAATGTCTTCAATTTCCCGAATGACGTCCTCAATGTTGTCAAAACGACGGTAGCGCGGGGAGACGGGAAACCCGAGCGAAGCGATATAATCGAGGCTGTCTTTGTGGCTGGTGATGGTTTTGCCGCGAAGCTGCTGCAGGTTAAACACAAAAACCGAAAGGCCGCGCCCTGCGGTGATGCTGCTGTCTTTCTGGCGAAGAGAGCCGGCCGCAGCATTGCGCGGGTTTTTAAAGGGCTTTTGGCCCAGCACTTCCTGTTCTTCACACAGGCGCACAAACGCGTCGCGGGGCATATATACCTCCCCGCGCACCTCCAGAAATTCCGGCGCATCGGGCAGCGTTTTGGGAATATCATGAATGGTGGCCAGGTTTCGGGTGACATCTTCCCCCACAAGGCCGTCCCCCCGCGTAGAGCCGCGCACAAACGCGCCATTTTCATATTCCAGGCTGATGGACAGGCCGTCGATTTTGGCCTCTACCACATACTGCGGCCGTATGCCTTCATCGCGCACACGCCGGTCAAATTCGCGCACTTCATCCAAAGAAAACACGTCCTGAAGGCTTTCCATCTTCACCGCATGCTCCACTTTTTCAAACCGGCCGGAGGCCGTGCCCCCCACATGCTGCGTGAAAGACGCCTCGGTGACGAATTCCGGGTGCTGGGCCTCTATCTCTTTCAGCCGCCTTGTAAGGGCGTCAAATTCGAAATCATCCAGCTCCGGCGCGTCGAGGTCGTAATACAAATGGCTGTGATAATCAATTTTTTCTTTTAATTCTTCATATTCCCTGCGCAGTTCCAAACGTTTCACTCCGCTTTCCTTCCAATTTCCTGCACCGCGGCCGCATGCGCCGCCGGTATCTTGTATTATAGCATACCCGGGCTGCACATGCCTATATCCTCAGCCGTTCTGCGCATAAAATTCCGGCACCTGGCCCACAATCAGCGTTTGCGCCACACACACTTCATCCGCCACCTCCACACTGGTGGAATACCCCGGCAAAATTGCGCTCATCTCTACGGTAAAGCGGATGCACACCCTGTGCTGCGTCTGGTTGATGCCCGCTGTCTCCAGCGTGTCCACCACATTGCTTTCCACAAAGCTGGCCGGCACAATTTGCAGGTGAACCTCCGGCCCGCGCCCCGCCAGAAGCTGCCAGCCCAGCAGCGTGCCAAGCGGAATGGCCACATCCTGATTTTCAAGGCTCATCAGCCGGTTGGAAACCGCCTCGGTCAGCCTGGCCTTCATGCGGTTCATTTCCACAGAATCCAGTTCCACATTGCTCACCGTGCCATCGGCGTTTTTTTCCAGGCGCACAAGCCGCTGAGGCGCGTCGCCCATTTTTTCCAGTTCATCCATCACTGCCTCGTTGATGGCAATTACAGATACCACGCGGCACTGATACTGCGCCATGGTCTCCACCACGGGCCGCAGCTGAGAATCTACCGCCGCAAACAGTGCAGCAACCGCAAGCAGCAGGCCGGCCAGCTTCCAGCGGTATTTTATTTTTCGCCTTTTGGGCCCGGCACGCCGCATTGCGCCACCACCGCCTTTCTTTTCAATATATGCAGCGAAAGGCGGTTCTGAACAGGGCAAAACACAGCTTTACTCATACACAAAGCCCCGGCTGCCGGCAGCCAGGGCTTTGAAAACTGGTTTCCTTCTGAAGATGCTTAAATGGAAATTGCACCCGCAATATCCAGAAGAGAAGTATCAATCGTCTTATACATCGAAAGGGCCACAGCGATGTCGTAATCGACAATGGACTCTGCCTTTGTGGCCACCACGCGGTTATAAATACCTTTGCTCAGCAGTTCCACCGCGTGATACCCCATGCGGCTGGCGGTAACGCGGTCCCGCAGGGAGGGGCTGCCGCCGCGCTGCACATGGCCAAGCACTGTGGCGCGGGAATCGATGCCGGTGCGGCTTTGAATTTCGTTGGCAATATCATGGGCACGGCCCACGCCCTCTGCCACAATGATGATGAAGTGGCGTTTGCCGGTTTTCTGCGTGGCTTTCATGCGCGAAATCACATCGCGCTCCAAATCGTAAGGCACCTCGGGAATGAGCGTCACCAGGGCGCCGCAGGCAATACCTGTGTTCAGCGCAATGTAACCCGCGTTGCGGCCCATTACCTCCACCACGCTGCAGCGGTCATGGCTTTGTGTGGTGTCACGCAGCTTATCGATCATTTCCACAGCCGTGTTCATGGCGGTGTCATAGCCAATGGTGTAATCGCTGCAGGCAATGTCGTTATCAATGGTGCCCGGAATGCCAATGCAGGGGATGCCCTGCGCTGCCATGTCCTTGCAGCCGCGGAACGAACCGTCGCCGCCAATGACAACAAGCGCGTCAATGCCTGCGTCGCGGCAGGCCTGGGCAGCCCTTTGCTGGCCTTCCAGTGTTTTGAATTCCAGGCAGCGGGCCGTATACAGAATGGTGCCGCCGCGGTGGATGATTTCGGAAACGCTGCGCACGTTCATGTCAATGATGTCGTTCGTCAGCAGGCCGTTGTACCCATGGCGCACACCCTTCACCTTGTAGCCGCGCGTGATGGCCGCACGCACCACCGCACGGATGGCAGCATTCATGCCAGGGGCATCGCCGCCGCTTGTCAGCACACCGATGGTTTTGATATCGTTGTTCATTCCAGTTACTTCCCCTTTCCTTTCCTGTCCGTAACCAATTATAAACATTTGTTGCATGAAATTCAACTGCTTTTTGTGAAATAATTAGCGAACCTTCACGTTTTTTCCGCCAAGGATGCGCCCCAGTTCCTCAAGCAGAAGTTCGTGCTTTACGCACCACATGCGCCTCGGCGCCAGAACAGTCTTTCCGGTATCTTCGAAATGCATATACACAGGGAAATCGCCCTCGAATATCTCCAAAAGGTTTTCCACTTCGCTGAAGGCATCTCCGCTTATGGACGGAAGTTTCAGCCAAAGGCCATCTTTTGTATTTTTGTTGCTTATATCTACCTTCCGGCGCCCGTCTTTCCCATATTCATCCACAAGCGAAATATGGTCGGCCAACAACTTGCCGGCCTCGTCCTCTTTGTAAGACACGCGCCCGCGAATGACAACCGCCGCATTTTCCCGCACACTGACGGCACAGGCCTGAAGCGTTTTGGGAAACACCAGAACTTCCATGGTGCCGGTGAGGTCTTCCACCGTAAGAAAGGCCATCATGCCGCCGGAACGGGTGTTGATGGTTTTAATGCGCACAATGCTGCACACAATAACCACCTGCTCGCCATCGTGCCGCCGCGCATCTTCGCCGGTAAGCTGGCTTACCTTATGAGACGCCAGGTGTTCAATTTCTTCGCGGTACTGATCCAGCGGGTGGCCGGAAAGATAAAGCCCGCTTACCTCCTTTTCCATTTGCAAAAGGGAATCTACCGGGTATTCCTCCTTTTCCGGAATGGTGTAGCTTTGCCTCTGCGTTTCGGCGCCGGAAAAGGCGCCAAACAGGTCCATCTGCCCGTCCAGGTTTCGCCTTGCGTCATTCTCTACGCTTTTCAAAATGCCCTCCAGCGCCTCCAGGCTGGCGCGCCGGCTTGGCGCAAAGCTGTCGAATGCGCCTGCTTTCACAAGGCTTTCCACTGCGCGGCGGTTGATTTCTGTTCCGTGCATGCGCTTGCAAAAATCATACAGGCCCTGATATGGCCCGTTCAGCGTTCTGGCGCGCACCACGGCTTCAATCAGGTTCCGCCCTACGTTTTTCAGCGCAAGCAGGCCAAAGCGGATGTCGCCGCCCTGCACGGTGAAGCCCACGTCGCTTTCATTGATGTCCGGCGCAAGCAGGCGGATGCCAAGCCGGGAACACTCGGCCGTGTACTGAATGACCTTGTTGGTGTTATCCAGCACGCTGGTGAGCAGTGCGGCCATAAATTGGCACGGGTAATGACATTTCAGATAAGCTGTCTGATAAGCCACCACCGCATAGCAGGCTGCATGCGACTTGTTAAAGGCATAAGAGGCAAAGCTGGACATCTCATCATAGATGCTGTTCGCCACTTCGGCAGAGATGCCATTGTTCACACAGCCCGGGCATTCACGGCCCGGCTCTGTGCTGCCATATACAAAGTGCCTGCGCTCGGCGTCCATCACCGCCTGCTTTTTCTTCGACATGGCGCGGCGCACAAGGTCTGCCTGGCCATAGGAAAAGCCCGCCAGCTCGCGGCAAATCTGCATCACCTGTTCCTGATACACAATGCAGCCGTTTGTCACGTCCAAAATATGCGCCAGCTGAGGCGTTTTATAGCGGATATTCTGCGGGTTGTGGCGGTTGGCAATGTAGGTTGGAATGGAGTCCATTGGGCCGGGACGGTACAGGGAAATAATGGCGATGATATCCTCCAGGCTTTCCAACTGCAGGTTCACGGCCGTTTGCGTCATGCCGCCAGATTCCATCTGGAACACGCCCTCTGTCTCGCCCGCGTTCAGCATTTCGAACACCGCCGCATCCTCGTAGGAAATGCCGGCAACGGAAAAGCCCGGCTCTGTTTTTCGCACCATCTGTTCGGCATCGTGAATCACCGTCAGCGTGCGCAGCCCCAGGAAATCCATCTTCAAAAGGCCAAGCTCTTCAATGGTCGTCATGGGAAACTGAGTGACGATGTTTCCGTCATTGGTAGAGAGCGGCACATATTCATCGGCAGCTTCGCGCGTAATCACCACGCCGGCCGCATGCGTGGAGGCGTGCCGCGGCATGCCCTCCAGTTTCAGGGCCATATCAATCAGTTCGTGCACAGAGGGGTCCTGCTCATACTGGCGGGCAAGCTCTTTCGAGGCCTTCAGCGCTTTCTGCAGCGTCATTTTCAGCTCCATGGGCACCAGCTTTGCCACGGCATCCACCTGCTGATAGGGCATGTCCAGCACGCGGCCCACGTCGCGAATTACAGCGCGCGCTGCCATGGTGCCAAATGTGACAATCTGTGCCACATGGTCTGCCCCGTATTTATGAATGACGTAATCAATCACTTCACCGCGCCGCTCGTAACAGAAATCCACATCAAAATCCGGCATAGAGACGCGTTCGGGGTTCAAAAAGCGCTCGAACAGCAGCTGGTAACGAATGGGGTCAATATCTGTGATGCCAATGCAGTATGCGGCAAGGCTTCCCGCGCCAGAGCCGCGGCCCGGCCCCACCGGAATGCCCCGCTGCCGCGCATAGTTGATGAAATCGTATACAATGAGGTAATAGTTGATATACCCCATGCGGTCAATAACGCCTATTTCATAATCCAGCCGCTGGCGCACCTCGTCCGGCACTTCCTGGCCATAGCGGCGGTGCAGGCCCTCTTTGCACAGGCGAATAAAATAGCTGCGGTTGTCCTCCCCATCCGGCGCCTTGAAATAGGGCAGTTTTGTCACGCCAAATTCAAAATCGAAATTGCACTGCCCGGCAATTCGGTTGGTGTTTTCGCATGCCTCCGGCCATGCCGAGAACAGCGCATACATCTCGTCCGTGCTTTTTACATAGAACTCATCGGTGCCAAATTCCAGCACATCGTCGTCGTTTACCGTTTTGTTCGTCTGGATGCAGATGAGGATATGCTGCATGCGCGAATCTTCTTTGCGCAGGTAGTGGGCGTCGTTTGTGGCAACCAAGGGGATGCCTGTCTCCTGTGAAAGCTGCACCAGCATAGGCAGCACCCGGCGCTGTTCCGGCAGGCGGTGGTCTTGTATTTCAATATAATAATTGCCCTTGCCAAATAAATCTTCGTAATATTGGGCAGTGGCCTTTGCCTTTTCGTAGTCGCCCGCCAGCAGCGCCTGCGGAATTTCGCCCGCAAGGCAGGCAGAAAGGCAGATAAGCCCCTCGTGATGTTCCTCCAGCAGGGCATGGTCAATGCGGGGCTTGTTGTAGAAACCGTCGATAAACCCGGCAGACACCAGTTTGATGAGGTTTTTATAGCCCGTCTCGTCTTTGCACAAAAGCACAAGGTGGTAAGAGCCGTCAATGCGGTTCACCTTGTCGAAACGCGTGCGCGAGGCCACATACACTTCGCAGCCAATGATGGGCTTAATGCCCGCCTTTTTGGCGGCTTTATAAAAATCGACGCAGCCGTACATCACGCCGTGGTCTGTGATGGCTACGGCCGTCTGGCCCAGCTCTTTCACCCGTTCCATCAGCGGCTCGATGCGGCACGCGCCGTCTAAAAGGCTGTATTCTGTGTGAAGATGCAAATGGGTAAACTGCCTGTGTTCAGTTGCCATGGCTTGCCTCCTCCAGTTCGGCTGCCAGCGCCTCCAGCTTTTTCATGCGGTGCGAAAGGCCGGATTTGCTGATAGGGTACGGAAAATGCGCCGCAAGCTCTTTCAGCGGCTCGGTGGGGTATTCCTCCCGAATGGCCGCCGCCTGCTGCAGCGCCTCGGGCAGTGCGGCCAGCGCGCCATGCCGGCGCAGAAGCTGAATTGCATACAGCGTCTGTGCGCTGGCGCTGGCCGTTTTGCCAATGTTGGCTGTCTCGCAGTTGGTCAGGCGGTTGGCCCTGTTTCGAAAATCTTTATACACTTTCAGGTTCATAATTTCCAGCGCCGCGTTCTGTGCCCCCATGAAGGTGAGCATGTCTTCAATTTGCTCGCTGGCTTTAAAATACAGCACGCCAGAACCTTTGCGCAAAATTGTGCGCGGCACAAAGCCGCGCCCCGTAAGCAGGGCAGAAAAATCTGCCAGCATGGTGTGGCGCGCCGATAAAAATTCCAGATTATATTCTTTTTGCGGGTCTGTAATGGTGCCGCCGCACAAAAAGGCGCTGGCCGCAAAGGCACTGACACATTTTTCGCAGCAGAACAATTCCTTTTTCAGCCGCAGGCAGGGTGTATTGGCATCATAATGGAAAATTTCCAGCATGCGCTTCACCTGCTGGGGCTCGGCCACAGTGAATTCATACATTCTGCTCTGTTCCGACCCTTTGGCGTACACACGCCCCTGCACGCCCGCGCGGGCAAATACCTTTTTTAAATATTGCGCCACAGCGCTCAGCTCGGTGGTAATGCAAAGCCCGTCCTGCCCATACGAGGCGGAAAAACAGGCCGCGGCGTATGCCGCAGCCCGGGCGCAGCATTTCTGCGGCAATTCCGCCGCAATAATCTCGCGCTTCACCTGCTTGGAAAAGCTCATGGCGCAGCCTCCTCTCAATGGGCTTTTGCGTTCAAATGCGCCGGATATCCCGGTGCTGCACGCTGGGGTGATACCCCAAGGTGCACAGGTGCTCGGCCACAAGCCGGGCAAATGTAATAGAACGGTGCTTGCCGCCTGTGCAGCCAAAGGCAACCGTAAGCTGGCTTTTCCCCTCTTTTACATAAAGCGGCAAAGAAAATTCCAAAAGCTCTGTGATGCGGCGCAGCAGCTGCTGTGCCTCCGGAAAAGACATGACATAACCGGCCACTTCCTGGTCACAGCCTGTTTTCGCTTTCAGCTCGGGCACATAAAACGGGTTGGGCAGGCAGCGCACATCCAGCACAATGTCGGCCTCTTTCGGGGTGCCATATTTAAAGCCGAACGACATCACCGTTAGGGCCATGGCGTCGCGGGTGCAGCTTGCAAACAGCGACACCACCCTGTCTTTCAGCTGGGCAGTGGATAAAAGCGAAGTGTCAATATGGTAATCTGCCGCCTCAAACACGGGCTCCAGAATAGCGCGCTCTTTCTGAATGGCCTGCGAAGTGGAGATATCTTCCTCCAGGCACAGCGGGTGGCGGCGGCGCGTCTCTTTATAGCGGCGCTCCAGCACTTCATCGCCGGCATCCAGGAATAAAAGGCGGTAGATAATCCCCTTTTCCCGCAGCTGCCCCAGCGCCTGGGAAAACTCCTGTGCCGAGCGCGCACCGCGCACATCCAGCACAATGGCGGCGCGTTCCAGCGGCTGTTCGCTGTGCCCGGCAAACTCTAACAGGCGCACCAGCAGGTTGGCGGGGATATTATCGATGCAATAATAGCCAATGTCCTCCAGTGCATGCATGGCCAGCGACTTTCCTGCCCCGGAAAGCCCCGTCACAATCAGCAATTCTCTCATACCGCTTTCATCCTGCCCTTTCAGCGCACCACCCGAATCTCTCTTTCCAGGGTGTAACCCGTCTGCTCCTTCACAATTTTTGCCACCGTATCTGTCAGGCAAATCACATCCGCGCAGGTGGCGCCGCCCTTGTTCACCACAAAGCCGCAGTGCTTTTCGCTGATGGCCGCCCCGCCCACCGCATAGCCGCGCAGGCCGCATTTGTCAATCAGCGCACCCGCGTACGCCCCCTTGGGGCGTTTGAAGGTGCTGCCGGCACTGGGCATATCCAACGGCTGCTTATCTACCCGGCGCTGGGCAAAATCGCGCATGCGCGCCCGAATCTCCTCTGAATCGCCCGGCGTTAAAAGGAAAGAGGCGCGCAAAATGCACCATGGCATCAATTCAAAGGCAGACGTGCGGTAACCCAGGTGAAGGTCACTGGCAGAAAGCGTTACCTCGCGCAGCTGTTCGTCAAAAAATGTTGCGCTCTCCAGCACGTCCTTCATCTCGCCGCCGTAGGCGCCAGCGTTCATATACACACCGCCGCCCACGCAGCCGGGGATGCCGTAGGCAAATTCCAGCCCGGCCAGCCCGGCCTCGGCCGCCGCCAGGCACACATGCGCCAGCAGGGCCCCGGCCCCAGCCGTCACCCGCGGGCCGTCCACCTGGATCTCGCCCAGCTTAGAGCCCACCTGAATCACAACGCCCTCATATCCTTCATCGGCAAACAGCACGTTCGAGCCGCGCCCCAGCAGATAATACCGCAGGCCCAGCTCGTGGCAGGCGGCTATGGCCTGCGCAAGCTGCGCTTGCGAATTGGGCGTGCAGAACACCCGGGCGGGGCCGCCAATGCGGAATGTTGTGTGCGCGCTCATGGGCTCGTTTGCCCTTGCAGGCACCGACAGCTGCCCAAAGCGCGCCATAATCTCATCAAATACTGTCAAAGCATTCTCCACCTTTTCTTCGCAGTGCCTGCTGCCTTTTCTTCACAGTGCCTGCTGCCGGCCAAGGCAGGCCGCGCCCACAATGCCCGCGTCATTGAACAGTTTTGCCGTGACAATTTTGGTGCGCACTGCATTCGTGCGGGCAAAATCCTCTTCATCCACAAGTGCCTGCAGAGGTTTGAGAAGCGTGTCACCTTCTTTGGAAATGCCGCCGCCGATGCACAAAATTTCCGGCTGGAAAATGTTGATGACATTTACAATGCCGCAGGCCACATATTCCAAAAACGTATCAACCACTTCTTTTGCCAGAATATCCCCTGCGCGCATGGCGTCGAACGCGGTTTTTGCATTCACGCGGGAAAGGTCGCCCTCCACATAGCTCCACATAATGTTGTCTTTGTTCTGCTGCATGGCTTTGCAGGTGTCCTCGCTGAGGGCGCGGGCGCTGGCATATTTTTCCCAGCAGCCGCGGCGGCCGCACATGCACGGGCGCCCGCCCTTTACAATCACAGTATGGCCAAGCTCTGCCCCTGCGTAGTTATAGCCGGAAAAGATTTTTCCTTCTATGATAATGCCGCTGCCGATGCCCGTGCCAAGCGTGATAACCACGGCGCTTTTGGCGCCCTTAGCGCCGCCGGCGATGTACTCGCCGTACGCCGCTGCATTCGCGTCATTCTCAATAAACACCGGGCAGGGCAAAAGGGCCTCCATATCCTTTTTCAATTCCCACTGATGATACCCAAAATTGGCGTTAAACTCCACATAGCCTGTAGAGGAATCTACGCTGCCGGGCGTGCCAATGCCCACCCACTCGATGTTCTGTTCCAGCGAAAGGTTGTTTTTCTGCGCAAGGCTGCGGCACTGCTGCGCAATGGCCTGCTCTAAATCGTGCGCCGGGCGCGGCAGGCCTGTTTTGCAGGAAATTTTATCCACCACTTTGTTATTCTCATCCACCAGCCCTGTGGCTATGTTGGTGCCGCCAAGGTCCACGCCGATTCTGTATGTTTTTTTCATAAGTCAAACCTCCATCACAGCCGCAACCGGTTTTTTATGTTCGTGCAGAACCTGCACCAGTGTCTCCATGCTGGCGTTCACCACAAGTTCCTGCGGGAAATCAATCTCACGCAGAAGATTCAGAATATGCTCTACCCTGCCCAAATGGTAGATAGAATGCCCGTCGGAATTCACGGCCACCTTGGTTCCGGCCCGCTTGCAGGCAAGGGCCAGTTCCTTCATGTTTGCTTCGCCGCCCGGGCGCACATTGACGGAATTTGCGTTCAGTTCCACCACTTTATGATTCCTGGCAAAAACGGGTGCCAGGGCGTCATAATCATAGCGGTAGCGCTTTGACTCCGAGTGGCCAATCATATCCACATACGGGTTTTGTGCAATGTTCAGCCAAAGCTGGTTGAAATCTTCTTGCGTATATTCCCCCGGTTGCAGTGTATCGGAATGGATGGAAGCGATAACCCAATCCGGCTGCAGCCGCTCAAACTCTGCCTGCGAAAAATCCAGCTCGCCGCGAATGTTGAGCACATCGGCCTCCATCCCGCGCAGAAGAAATACTCCTTCTATTTTCTGCGGCAGGCGCATCAGGTTGTAAAAATGCCAGATATGCGGGCTGTCGGGCATTTGGGGGCCGTGGTCGGTAATGGCAATGGCCTTGTGCCCCATTTCATAGGCGGCACGGGCCATTTCCGTCACCGTGTTGAAAGCGTGTGTCGATGCCAGTGTGTGCGTGTGAAGGTCTGCAATGATTTCCATATGTTGAATCTGTCCATCCTGTTCTTTTTTTGCCATGCAGGTGCCGCCTTTTACAGCGGCGCCTCAATATCGTTTTCCAGGCCAAGCTTTTCAAACAGTTCCCGCGCAGCGTTATAGCCCATTTTCTTCTGGCGGTTGTTGATGGCCGCTGCCTCTAAAATGACGGCAAGGTTGCGGCCAGGCATTACGGGGATTACCGTGGAGGGCACGGCAACGCCAAGAATGTCGATTGTCTCCGATTCCAGGCCCGTGCGGTTGTAGCTTTTTTTCTTATCCCATGGCTCCAGTTCCACCACAAGGTCTACTTCCTGGCTCATTTTTACAGCGCCAATGCCGAACACCCGCGCCACATTGATGATGCCCACGCCGCGCAGCTCGATAAAATGGCGGATATTTTCCGGCGCAGTGCCAAGAATGGAACGGTTTGACACACGCCGCAGTTCCACTGCGTCATCGGCAATCAGGCGGTGGCCGCGCTTCACAAGCTCTACTGCAGTTTCGCTTTTGCCCACGCCGCTCTCGCCCAAAATCAGAATGCCTTCGCCATACACTTCCACCAGCACGCCGTGCCGTGTAATGCGCTGGGCCAGCTCGATGTTCAGCATGCTGATCAGCGCGCTCATAAAGCCGGACGTGCTCTCTGCCGTGCGCAGCACCGGCACGCCGTACTGCGAGGCAAACTCCATAATTTCACTGAACACCGCCAGGCTGCGCGTCACCACCAGGGCGGGCGGCTTGGTGGCAAACAGCGTATGCATGCGGCTGCGCCGCTCGGCCTCCGGCAATGTGCTGAGGTAACCCATCTCTGCATTGCCGTATATTTGAATGCGCGTTGGGTCGAAATATTCGTCATAGCCCGTCAACAGAAGGCCGGGACGGTTCACATCCGCCGTATAAATGGGAATATCTTTCAGCTCTTTGGGCGTATATACCACTTCCAGCTTCAGCTGCTGGGCAATTTTATCAAGGGAAACGCTGAACTGTGTCATGCAAGCAGCTCCTTCCTCGTTGTATGGTTAATGGCCTGTGCCGCCAGGGCATTTTACATCCATTCTATTATAGTATAACATCGAAAAGATATCAATTTCGTTTTTCGCATCCCTGCCCTTTTCTTTCTGGAAAATAACTGGTATACTAATTTTATGCGGCCCTGGCAACATCAAATGTAGGAGGACCCTGCCATGAAGATTGCTATCTTTGCAGAATATTACTTTCCCTATATCAGCGGCGTTGTCACCCATATCGAGACCCTGCGCCAGGTTCTAGAGGCGCACGGGCACGAGGTGCTGATTGTTACGCTGGACCCGAAATGTGACAAACACTATGTAAAGGGCGGTGTGCTGTATTGCCCGGCCATTCCGCTGAAGCGGATTTACGGCTATGGCATTGCCAACCCGCTGAACCTGAAGCGCCTGCATGTGCTGAAAGAGTTTGGACCGGATGTCCTGCATATCCACACGGAATTTTCCATGGGGCTGTTTGGCCAGTTTGCGGCCCGCAAGCTGAAAAAGCCCGTGGTGTACACCCTGCACACCATGTATGATGATTATCTGTTCTATGTGGCAAAGCACAAGGCCGGCCAGAAGATGATGAAGCCGGCCGCGCATCTGTATATTCGCAAAATGGCCAACAAGGCCACCGAAGTGATAGGCCCCTCGCTGAAGGTGGTGGAATACCTGCGCCGCTGCGGGGTGGAGCGCCATGTGAACGTAATTCCCAATATTGTGGATACTTCGGCTTTTCTTGCCAAAAATGTCAGTTGTGAACAGGTTGCCAAAGTGCGTGCACAGCTAGGCATCCGCAACACAGACACCGCTTTGTGCTTTGTGGGCCGGCTGGGCGGCGAAAAAAGCCTGGATGTGTTGATAAACTGGTTCTGTGAAAGCTTTGGCGGCGACGCCAGTTTTAAGCTGTTCATCATTGGCGAGGGGCCAGAGCATCAGAAGCTGGAAGCCCTGATTCGCCGCCACCACGCCGAGGAACAGGTGCGCCTGCTGGGCCGGCTGGAGCACAACGCCCTGCCTCCCTATTACCATGCGTGCGATGTATTTGCCACCGCCTCGCTTTCGGAAATGAACTCCATCTCCATGCTGGAGGCTATGGCCAGCGGCCTGTATGTGTTGCAGCGGCTGGATTTGTATAACAAAGACCAGATTAACCCCGGCGTAAGCGGCAACTTTTTCACCACGCGGGAAGAATTTGCCGCCCTGTGCCGGGAGCAGGCCGGCCTTTCAGCCCAGCAGAAAGCCGAAAGGCGCGCAGGTGTGGAACAGGAGAGCCAAAAATACGGCAAGGAAGAATTTGCCCGCCGTGTGCTGGACGTATACCAGCGCGCTGTGCTGGAATACCGCGGCAAACAAACCTGAAAACTGACAAAAAGGAAGGGACACAAATGAGGCATTTTGACACCGCCATCATCGGCGGCGGAATTGGCGGTTTGATGTGCGCTTACCGGTTGTGCACGCAGGCGCCCGGCATGTCGGTGGTGCTGTTCGAAAAGGGGCACGACATTGAAAAGCGCACCTGCCCCATTGTGGCAGGCCGGGTGGATCACTGTGTCAAGTGCCCCTCCTGCTCCATTATGGAAGGGCTTGCCGGGGCCGGGGCCTTTTCGGATGGGAAATACGTCATTTCCACAGAATATGGCGGCTGGCTGCCCGAATTTTTAAAGCCCGAAACTGTGCTGGATTATATTGAACAGGCAGACGCCGTTTTGCAGCACTTCGGGGCGCCTTCCGAGCGCTTTATGCCCTCTGATGAACTGAAAAAGAAATGCCTTGCCTTTGACTTGCACATGTCACAAGCGCAGCTGAAGCATCTGGGCACAGACGCCAATTTTGACACCATGCGCAAAATGGCGCAGTTTTTAAAAGAGCATGTTACCATCCTCACCGATACCAATGTGACGGATGTGGAAAAAGCCACCCATACCGTGCACTATGAAAACGCCGCGGGCGGCGGGCAGATATCCGCAGCACACATCGTGTGGGCCGTAGGGCGCAGCGGCAGCCGCAATTTTTCCAAATGGTGTGCTCAAAACGGCATTCCCCTGCAAAACAACCAGGTGGACATTGGCGTGCGTGTAGAGCTGCCCAGCATCGTATGGGAAGATTTCTCCAAAAAAATTTACGAGCCCAAAATCTGGTACCGCTCGAAGCAATACGGCGATGTAACGCGCATGTTCTGCTTTAACGAGCGCGGGCAGGTGGTGGTGGAAAACACGGCAGGCGTGCTTACCGTAAACGGCCACGCCTATGTGGATGAGGCCAAAAAAAGCCAGAACTCCAACTTTGCCCTTCTTTCCACCATCCGCTTCACCGAACCCTTCAAAGAACCCATTGAATATGCGCGCAGCGTGGCCGGGCTTGCCAACCTCATCAGCGGCGGCAGCGTGCTGGTTCAGCGCCTGGGCGACCTTTTGGCGGGCCGCCGCACAGACGCAAAGCGCCTTGTGCAAAGCACGGTGCGCCCCACATTGAATGCTGTGCCGGGCGATTTAAGCCTTTGCCTGCCCAAGCGGCAGCTGGATAATATTGTGGAAACACTGGCCGCGCTGGACAAAGTTGCCCCGGGCACCATGAATTATGACACGCTTTTGTACGGCGTAGAATGCAAATATTATTCCGCCCGGCCCGCATGCACCGATTTTGCCCTGCACGGCTGCCAGCGCGTGTATGCCGTGGGCGATGGCACTGGCTTTACCCGCTCGCTTAGCCAGGCGGCGGCACATGGCCTGTATGTGGCAGATAAAATTCTTCGCGAGGGATAAAAAGCGGCTGTAGCCGTATTCCAAAAACATTCAGCGGGCCTGCTTTGGCAAAGCAGGCCCGCTTGCTTTTTGGGAAAGGATGTGATATACTTTGCAAAATAGTTTCGTTTCGAAACTATACTAAAAAACAGGAGGCCCGGCCATGGCAAACGTACATTACCCACATTTATTCACGCCCATTACCGTGCGCGGCAAACGCATCAAAAACCGCATTGCCAGCGCGCCCCACTGCGGGCCCAACATGTTCCGCTGCGGCGAAAACGGTTATTCCAATTTTACAGAAACAGCTGTGCAGTATTTTGGTGCGCTGGCACGCGGCGGCGCAGGCATTGTAAACACAGGCCACCTTGGGGTGGACCCCCGGTATTATCTTGGCAATAATGCCGAGCTGTTCAATTTTTTCAGTACACACAGCATCCATGAACACACTTTGCCCGTGATGCATCTGATGACGGACATGATTCATTCTTACGGCGCGCTTGCCAGCATTGAGCTGAACCACGGCGGCATGTTCTGCACCCCTGTCACACCCGGTACGCCCCTTCTTTGGCCCAGCGAGGACACAGTAAGCACCCCAAACGGGCCGCTGGCCGTCAAAGCCATGGACGAGCAGGACATGCATGAAGTGGCCGAATATTTCGCCAACGCTGCCCGGATTGGCAAACGCGGCGGTTTTGATGTTGTAAACGTGCATGCGGGGCACGATTGGCTGCTGGGGGCTTTTCTCTCGCCGCTGGATAATCGGCGCACAGACGCCTATGGCGGCAGCGTGCGCAACCGCGCGCGCTTTTTGTGCATTGTGCTGCAGCACGTCCGCCAGGCAGTGGGCGAAGATATGCTGATTGAAGTGCGCCTCAGCGCTTCAGAACTGGCCCCGGGCGGCATTACGCTGGAGGACACAGTGCAGACGGTGCGCCTTATTGCCCCTTATGTGGATATTGTGCAGTGTTCAGCCGGGCGCATCCGTGACGGCTCCACATCCGGCTTCACATTCCCTCTGCAGTATATGGAGCGCGGCTGCAACACCTACCTTGCGCGCCGTGTGCGCGCAGAGACAGGCGTGCTGGTGGAAACGGTGGGCGGCATTGGCACCCCTGAGATGGCCGAGGGCCTGATAAAAGACGGCACGGCAGATTTTGTGGGCATGGCGCGCGCCTGGATTGCAGACCCCGATTGGGCGCGCAAGGCACAGGCTGGCCGCGCGAAGGAGATTCGCCCCTGCATCCGCTGTTTGCGCTGCATGCATTTTTCAGACCCGCCGCAATCCGGCCTCAGCGTGTGCACGGTGAACCCGCGCAGGCGCTTTCCCCACCCGTTGGCACAGGGCGCGCTTTCCTTCCAGCCAAAGCGGGTTGCTGTGGTGGGCGGCGGCCCGGCCGGGATGCAGGCAGCCTGCGAGCTGGCCCAAAAGGGCCATTCCGTCACCCTGTTTGAACGAAGCCCAAAGCTGGGCGGCCTGCTGGAATATGCAGACCATATCCCTTTCAAACACGATATTGCCTGTTACCGCCAGCACCTGGAATACATGTTGCGCAGCCAGGCAAACGTGGAAGTTTGCCTGAACACAGAGGCCACGCCCGCCCTGTTGCAGCGGGCCGGCCGCTTTGATGCCGTTGTGCTGGCCCTGGGTGCAAAGCCATTTGTGCCCAGCATTCCCATAGAAGCGGGTGCCAACGCCTTCCACGCGGCAGAAGCATTCAACGGGCACACGTTTGGCGATGTTGTGGCTGTCATTGGCGGAGGCGCCGTGGGCTGTGAATTTGCCGTATACCTGCAAAGCCTTGGCAAACACGTGCAGCTGGCAGAAGTTCGCGGCAAATTGCTGGCCGACATGGAAGACATGCCGGACGAAGCCTATTACACAGAATTTTTCCTCACGCACGAATTATCGCTGAAATATAAACATCTGTATGCCTGCCCGGAAACAGACCGGGTGCGCATCCATACAAATGCCGCCTGTGTGCGCGTAACGCGCGAAGGGGCCGTGGTGCGCAAGGCAAGTGGGCAGGAAGTTCTGCTGGCCGCCGATACCGTGCTGTTTGCCACCGGCTTCCAGGGCCAGCCGGAAGCCGCAGAGGCATATGAGGCCCTGGGCATTGAGGTGGTTCCCATTGGGGATTGCCTGAAAGCAGGCACATTGCTTGACACGGCGCTCACCGGTTATTTTGCGGCGCAGCAGCTATAAAGGGAGGCATTATGAATTCTTCTTATCCGTTTTCTCTCTCTGAGATGGCGCGCATAGAATATGAATCTGTCATGGTGGAGGAGCGATACAGTGCCGGGCGGCGCGATTACGGCACGGGTGACCTTCTTACCCATGCGGAAGTGCACGCGCTTGCCGAAGTGGGGGCCGAGCCGGGCGTCACAGTGCTGGCGCTGGCCGCGCGCACCTGCCGCACCAAAGGGGCCATGTCTCAGCTTTTGGCAAAGCTGGAAGCCAAGGGCCTTTTAGAGCGAAGGGCAGCCGGCAAAAATGTTTCGCTTTTTCTTACGCAGCACGGCCTTGCCGTGACGCAGGCGCACGCCGCCTACGACTTGCGGGAACTGGAAAAGGCCCTGCACACGCTGGAAATGCAATTTTCACCACAGGAGATTGCCAGCTTTTACCGTGTGCTGCGGGCCAAAACGGCGTTGATGCGCACCCAGCTTTCCCCATAACAGCCGTTCTCAGGGTGCAAAAACGCTTTCAAACACCGCAGGGCGGCATGGCCTTTTGGCCATGCCGCCCTGCTTTTCTTTGTGCTCTGCAAAGTTGGCGGCCCGCTTGAAAGAACGGTTTGTGCAACAAAGGGCCCTGCTTTATTCCCTTTGCGTGCGGCAACGGCCGGGCCGGCCAGTGTCTCATACGGAGGAACTCTTTCATGCTTTATGATGCTGGTATTTTCGCCGGTGCTATCACGGGTTTTTTAAATAGTATTCATTCAATATCTCCGCCAGGGCTTTCGGGTTCTCTTCATTTACAACATGGCCTGTGTTTGCCACAATCTTCAATTCTGCATTTTTGATGGTTTGCGCCAAGAGATGCGCAGATTTCCGGTTTGCACTGTCCTTTTCCCCGCAAAGGACCAGGGCGGGGCACCCAATTTGGGCCGCTTTGCTGCCAAGGTTCAGGTTTTTCATGGTGCTTCCCAATGCAAACGTGTCTTTTTTATCGAATGCCATGGCTTCAAAAACAGATTTTGGCAAAAGCCTGAAAACCATATTTTGAAAGCCGAACGCCAGTTTTGGAATTTTGTACGGCGTTCCAATCAGCACCAACGTTTTTACCTTTTGGGGAAAATCCGAAGCAAAATTCAAAGCCAAAATGCCGCCCAGGGAAAGCCCGCAGATATGAATTGGCCCCTCTACCCTGTTGCAATACTGCACAAACGAAGCATATAAATTTTCATAGCTCGCCCGCTTGCCTTCCAGAATGGAAGAGAGGTTGGGGCACAGAATCTCTTCATGGTTTGGCATATAGGCGGCTGTTTCCTTCCAGCTGGATGCCTTATGCCCTGAACCGTGCACTAAAATTTTCGCCGCCATTCGGCCGCCTCCTTCCCGGTTCCTGTTTTATTCTTCCGCCCGGCGCATATTACCCGCAAAACGCAATGGTTACCCTGCCGTTCACCGTATGGGCATACAGGGTTTTGCCTGCGTTCGGGCGCAGGCAGGTTGGCGGTGTGCACCGTCCATTTGCAGTGTGTGTATCGATGCTGTAGGCTTCCTCTTTATCAAGGATCTCTGCCGTGATGCTTCCATTTTTGTTCAGCAGGCGGATGCAGTCGGCCGGGCCGCTTTCCTGCACCTGTATGGCGCCGTTCTGGCTGCCCAGCTCCAAAAGCCGGGCAAACCGGCAGCCTGTCAGGCGCACAGCGCCGTTATGCCCCTGCACCTTCGCACTGCCGCCCGCACACCGCTGCAGATGCACAGCTCCATTGAAGGCCTGCACCGCCAGGGAACCGGTTTCGCAGTCCTCCAGCTTCACTGCGCCGTTGCGCGCTTCTATGGCAAGGGCCTGCACACAGCAGCCAGCCAGGCGCACAGCGCCATTGCGCGCATGGCACCCCACCTGCGCAAGCTGTTTCATTTCCTCCAGCCGGATGGCGCCGTTTTTTGTCTCCACCTGTACAGAGCCCGCATATTCCCGCGGCACTTCAATTTGAATCTGCCGGTTTATTATGGTGAACAGCAGGCCGATGCGCAGCGGGGCCCTGCGGATGTGCTGCACCCGCAGGATGCCGTTTTCTTCCGCCACTTCTATCTGGTCCCATTCGTCCATATTGCTCCACGTCACCTGCGGCTTTGCCACATCTGCGCCAGAAAGGCGCACAGTGGCCGTTTCGCTGTGCACACAAACAAGCTTTGTCTCCTGCTGTGCCGCCGTGGTGCCGCCGGTTGCCGCGCCGGTAAGTTCCTGCGGCACATACTCTGCTTTTATGCGCTGTGCAATTTCTTCCGGCGCGCCAAAGCCTGCCAACACCGCTTCTTCCGCCTCGCCTGCTTCCAGCGCATCGTCCAGCAGTTCTTCATAATATTCCCGCACACTGCGGCGTTCCTCCGCCGTCATGAAGGCCAGCGCCTGCATCAGTTTTTCCAAAAATTCTGCCCGCTTCATTTCTTTTCTTCCTCCCTGCTGTTCTGTTCAATAAAACGATAGATCTTCTGCATTTCTTTCCATTCCAACAAAAATTTCCGTATTTTTTCCATGCCTGCCGCCGTAAGCGCATAATACTTTCGCGTGCGGCCATTGTGCGCCTGCCGGTAAGTGGTGACGCACCCGGAGGCCTCCAGCCGCCGAAGAATGGGATACAGCGTAGATTCGCTGATTTCGATGCATTGTGAAACATCGCCCACAATTTTATAGCCATATGACGCGCCGCGCGCCAGAACGGCCAGCACGCAGATGTCCAGCACGCCTTTCTTGCGTTGGATATCCATAAACATTCTTCCTTCTGTTTTGATACTATGCAATGCATACTATGTATTATATAGTAATTCTCTTTCCCCTGTTTGTCAAGCCCCTTTGCTTGGGCACACCAAAGGCAGGCGGCCCGGTCATGCGCCGGGCCGCCTGCCTTTTCGCACCCATTTCTTATTTTGCACGCAGGCAGCTTTCAAACCACACTGCGTTCTGCCGCATCTGCACAGGCGCTTGCATCAGGGCCTGTGCCGCAGGAATATCCCGTTGCAGCAACCAGAAAAAAAGGTTGCAGATATCATTCCCCCGCAGGAATGTCTTTCTGTGAAGTTTTTCCCACTCTTGGGAAAGAAAATGGTTCACAAGGCCTTCCGCCGCCTGTGCCTCCTGCCCGTGCAGGGGCTTTCCGTCTTTTGTGATGACGGCCGTGCTGCCCGTCAGCGAAAGGCGCAGCTGAAGGCCATCTTCCCCTTCTGACGCCTGTTTTACCAGGCGCAGGCGCTGTGTCTCCACATGGTAATAGCCGCCATCATGGTAAAATGAAACCTGCATCCGGTTTGTCTGGCCGCCCGCCACCAGAGCCAGCCCAAGCTGCGTGCCGTGCAGGATGCCCTGCTGGGCATCGTTTTGGAACAGCAGCATGGAATCTACCTTGGGTTCTTCTTTTTCACCAAAGCGCAGCACGGGCAAAAGGCCGCTGAATTGTTCTTCTTCATTTTGCAGGGCAAGCTCGCTCATGGTGCGGCCCATGCCTGCCTGCGTGTCATCCGCCACGCGTTCGGCCTCCTGGATGGTCTGGGCAATGCTCTTTTCCAGCTGCTGAAACGCTTGCGCGTCCACCGGCACGGCAAACACCGATAAATTAGGCCGTGCGGCCTGCTCGCCTGTGAAATAGGCCAGCGCCTTGCCCACGCCCGCCTGTGTAAGCTGCGGGCCCAGGAACAAAAGTTCATTCTGTGCATAGAAGGGTTCCTTCGCCTGTTCCCGTTCTGCTGCCTCTAATGCTTCGCCAATCTCTTCTTCCGTGGCGGAATAAATTTTCGCCTCCCCTTTTGCCGAGGCGGTGTCTGTTGTGGGCTCGCAGGTGAACACCACCAAGCTGGCCGTATACTTGCCGGGCACGCCGTCAAGGTAAATGGCCTTGACGATTGCGCGTTCGCCCAGGCTCAAGTTCGAACAGCCGCACAACAGGCACAGCAGGCTGCAAGCCAGCATGGGCATCAACAGCCGTTTTACTTTGCGCATTGTGCATGCCTCCTTACCCCGGCCAGCAGAAGGGCGGCAAAACCAACTGCCGTGATGGCCGTGCTAACGCTGCCCCGCGCGGCCGCCGGCACGGCTGCAGCCACACACGCACCCGCCAGAACGGCAAAAACTGCAGGGATGCCCCGTTCTGCTTTGAATTTCTGGGGTGCCAGGCGCCCCAGGGCCTGCTTGACACCGAATATCATCAGTGCAAGTTTCACCAGCATAGCCAGCATCCAGATGCCCGTGTGCAGGGCGTCAAAGCGGCGGAACACCGACAGGCCCCCCAGGCGTGCCAGCGTGTGCGCCGCCTGAAGCTGTGCTGCGCCCGCGCTGCCAAGCACCAACTCGGAAAGAATGCACAGGCCGCAAAACAGAACAAACAGTTTTGCCAAAATTCCTGCCGCGCTTTTCAGCCGGCGGGCAGGGCCGCCGGGCTCCATCATCAAAAATAAAAGCCATTCTGCAGAAAGCGAAAACCCCTGAATGGCGCTGGGAACGCTGTCTTTCCACGGGGCTGTCTGCCATTCCAGGTTGGTGATGCGCATGCCGCCGGCATTTGACACAAACAGCAAAAACACGCTGGCCGCAAACAGCCAGAAAACAACCTGCGCCGTGCGGCTTAGCGTCTCGAAACCGCAGCAGGCAGCATACCCGGCCCCGGTAAGCAGCACGGCGGCCGTGACAACGGCGGGCAGAGGGACGTCGCTGATATAGCGGTAAAACTCTTCTGCTTTCAAAAGCGCAGCCCCACCGGAAAAAGAAAAGGCAAGCAACCAGATGAAAAGGGCCGGTTTGGAGTGCTGCGCCCGCATCAGGCCGTCCATACTGCCTGATGTGCCAGACATGGCCAGGGCCAAAAGGGCCAGCACGGCAAGGGTGTCATAGGCTGCCATCCAAACACTCTGCACAGCGCTTGCGGCGGCCTGTGTGGCAAAAGGGCGCACCACAATGTCCGCCGAAAGCGCCAAAAGCAGCAGGGTTGCCAGGCTGGTGCGGCGGGTGACCTTGCGATTGTTCATGGCGTGTCCCCCTTTTCATCCTGCGGAAGGTCCCGCACGGTGAATGCCTTTTTTGCAAGCGAGGGCCATGCAAGGCGGATGATGCCGTCCCGCAGAAACCCGCCCGTTGAGGGCGCGATGGGTGCAAGATATGGAATGCCGAATGCGTGCATACCGCTGGCCGACACCAGCATGCAGAAAAACATGCCTGCAATGCCCAGCGGGCCCAGCAGCCCGCCTGCCAGAATGAACAGAAGGCGCAGCACGGTGATGGGCTCGTACAGCGAGGGCACTACAAAAGTGCAAATGGCCGTCAGGGCCGCCACAATGACAACAGGCGTGCCCACAAGCCCTGCCGAAACCGCGGCGTCACCCACAATAAGCGCCGCCACAAGGCTGACGGAATGGCCGATGGGCTTGGGAAGGCGCAGGCCAGCCTCCCGCACAATCTCCAGAAGAAACGTCACCAGCATCGCCTCCAAAAAAAGCGGAAGCGGCGTGGCCTGCTCGCTGGCCGCTATTTTATATAGCATCTCTTTGGGCAAAAGTTCCGGTGTGAAATTTGCAATGCTGACAAACACCCCCTGAAGCATCACCGCTATCAGAAATGCAGCATACTTCAGGCAGCGCACCAGCGTGGCAAAATAGGCTTTTTCCGAATAATCGTCCATGCTGGAAAAATTTTCACTGAAAAAATACGGAACAAGCATGGCAAAGGGGCTGCCGTTTGCCATTAGCACAATTTTCCCCTCGCATATCTTGGCCGCGGCTGTGTCGGGCCTCTCTGTATATCCCACAGATTGAAAAAACGAAAAATACCCCCGCTGCAAAAACGGAGCAAGATAGCCCGTGTCAAACACAAAAGGCAGTTTGGCCTGACTGGCGCGGCGGCGGATTTCGGCCAGCAAAGGCTGTGACACCAGTTTCCTGTCATACAGCAGCGCCAGTTCCGTCTGTGTTTTTTCGCCGCAGGTAAGTGTCTCTGCCATAAAGGTCTGTGTGCGCACCAGCCTGCGCACAAGGCTGATGTTTACACGCAGCAATTCCACAAAGCCCTCGCGCGAGCCGCGCAGGTTGTTTTCTCCGCTTGGCTCGGACACAGAGCGAAACTGCATGCTTTGGGTAGATAAAACCAGCGCCTGGGCCGCGCCGTCTATCAAAATGACGCTTGTGCCTGCCGTAAGCTGGGTGCGCACCTCGGCAAAGGTGCTTAAACGCTTTGCCTCCAGTGGAATAGCTGTCCGGTCATGCAAAAATGCCAACAGTTCTTCACCGCTGCGCGGCATTACCTGCGGCTTGGAAAGGGAATCCAGCATCATAATCCACAGCCGCTCAATGCTGGAAAGCCCTTCGAACATGCAGATGCAGCAGGGTATGCCGCAAAGCTGCACGTCTTTCAGGTACAAATCCACCGTTCCGCCGAACTGCTCTTTTAGCGCCTGTTTGTTCTGTGCAAGGCTTGGGGAAAGCCTTTCTTCCATATTCCCACGCTCCTTTTTTCAGTATCAGTATGGCGAAAAGTGTTTGCGTTTAATCCAGCAGGGGCATATTACAGGCAGCCCCGTTCGAAAAAGGAGGCATATTTGTGTTTCTGTTGGTGCTTCGCACGCTTGTGGTGTATGTGCTGATTGTAGCCGCCATGCGCCTGATGGGCAAAAAACAGCTCGGAGAGCTGCAGCCCTCCGAGCTGGTATCTACCATCCTCATTTCAAACCTTGCGTCGCTTTCCATTGAATCGCCCGACGTCCCCCTTGTCACCAGCATGCTGACCGTTTTTCTGATTGTGGCATGTGAAATACTGGTCTCTGCCCTGTGCGTGCGCTTTCGCCGGGCACAACGCCTTGTCTCCGGCCGGCCGCGCATTGTGGTGCGGGAAGGCGTCATTGACCAGAAGCGCCTGAAAGAGCTGCGCTTCACCCCCGACGACCTGCTGGAAGCCCTGCGCGCCAAAGATATTTTCGAGCTTTCTGACGTAGCCCTTGCCGTTGTGGAGACGAATGGCAGCGTCAGCGTGCAGCGCACCTTTGCGGCAGACAGCGCCGCCAACGGCTCACTTGGGCTGAAGCCGCCCAAAGCAAAACTGCCCAGCCTTCCCGTCCTTATTGACGGAGACTGGGCAGACGATTCGCTTGCGGCCCTGGGCCTCACGCGGGAATGGGTGCTGGCATACCTGCGCCAGGCACACACGGCGCTGGGCGAGGTGCTTGTTTTGCTGTGCAACGACGCCGGGGAAACACAGCTTGTAACCAAAAAGCCAAAGCCGAAAGGGGGCGCCTGATATGCGCCGCACCATTGCCGCCGTGCTTATTTTTGTATTTGCCCTTGGGTTCAGCGCATACTGCGAAATCTATTCTGCCCGCGTGACGCAAACTTTGTGCGGCAGCGCGCAGGCGCTGAAGCAGCAAGCCCTGGCCGGAGACTTTGCCGCCGCAAAGGCCACACTGGCGCATGCAGAAGAATATTTTTCCCGGCACCGGGCCGGGCTTGAGATGTTCAGCCAGCGCACGGGGGTTGGGGCCATTGCCGTCAGCCTTGCGGGCCTGCGTGGTTTTTTGAACGAAGAGAACCTGCCGGACCTTTTGAGCGAGGCCGACAGGTTCTGTGCGCAGGTGCAGGCTGCGCGCCATTTATTCTTTGCTGTGTTTTGAGCGCTTGGCCAGCAGCTCGGAGAGTTCGTTCATAAATGTGTCAATATCGCTGAACTGACGGTATACCGATGCAAAGCGCACATAGGCTACCTCATCAATTTTCTTCAGTTCCTGCATGGCCAGCTCACCAATGTGCATGCTGGTCACTTCCCGCTCATACGAGTTCAAAAGCGCCTGCTCAATATTATCCACCGCTTTTTCCATCTGCTCATAAGAGACCGGGCGCTTTTCACACGCGCGCATCAGCCCGTTCAAAAGCTTTTGGCGGTTGAACGCCTCGCGCGAATGGTCGCGCTTCACCACCATCAGCGGCACCGTTTCTACAATTTCATAAGTGGTAAAGCGCTTTTGGCACGAAAGGCATTCGCGACGGCGGCGAATGCGGCTTCCGTCATCTGCCGGGCGGGAATCGATTACCTTAGATTCTATCTCACCGCAATAAGGGCACTTCATGGGGGCAACCTCCTCTTGCATTCCTGTGGCCGGCCACACCCTGCCAGCCCATATCTTGTGTTTTATTATGACATAAATAGCGCATGTTTGCAAGAGATGCCCCCGGCCAGAGGGCAAGAAGCGCTTTCTCTCTAGCCTGCCTGCATTCTTTTGCCGTTTTTGCCCGAGCCGCCCTTATAAGATGGCGCCCCTTCCTTTTACCGCCTTTTCCTTTCGGCCCGGCGGGCCTGCACCGAGCCTGTGGCACAAGGGCCTTTGCTGCCTGTTTTCATCCGTGCCCTTGGCCGGTGGGCCGGGCAGCGTCAAAACAGTTTTGCAATGGCAGGCACTATCTCTTTGATGACGGTTTGTGTTGTGTTCACGCAAAGGTCAAAATTCAGTTTATCGCCCCATGCGTGGCCCGTGTAGAAAGCATAATACTTGGCGCGCTTTTTATCTATGCCGGAAATCTTCTGCCTCAGCTCTTTCTCGGACAATGCCTCTTCCTCTGGCCCCTTCTCCCTGCACCGCTTGATTTTGCTTGCCATATCTGCGCAGACAAAAATTCGAAAGGGCCTGTATTCCTGCAAAATATAATCTGCACAGCGGCCAACAATCACACAGTCCGACTTTGCGGCCATTTCGGTAATGATGCGCGCCTGTTCCTGATAAACCGTCATGGTTTGCTCAAATGCCGGGTTTGCCGAGGGGTAAAAGCTTCTTCCTATATGGATGGGAAAAGAAAACGAGGGCCGGTGCTCCACCACCGCCTGCACATACTTTTCGGACAGGGATGTCCGTTTGGCAATTTCGCTGATGATTTCCTGGTCATAGTAAGCAACGCCCAGTGTTTCCGACAGCCGGCGGCCAAACTCACGGCCGCCGCTGCCAAATTCCCGCCCAATGGTAATAATCTTATTCATCGGTTGCCTTCCTTTCTGCTGATAATTGCTTTGTATAACGGGCAATCATGCACACAACATAAATTGCCACTGCGAACTCGGTAAGCGGCATGGCGAACCAAATGGAATTCGCGCCGGAAACTACCGGCAGCAGAAGAATCAGAATGCCGCTGATAATCAACCCACGCAAAATAGAAACCGCAAAGGCTGTTTTCGGCTTCATAACTGCCTGGAAGTAATAGGTGGAAAAAATATTCAAAGGCAGCAGCAGGAAGGACAGGCTGTAACACCGAATAATCATTGGGGCAATTTCCAAAACCTGCGGTGTAGGGGCCATAAACAGGTGAATAAAGCAATTGGGCACTGCAAGGCAAAGCACTGTCCAAAAAAGGCCGAAAAAGGTTGTGGTGCCAAGCGCATAGCGCAGCGTTTGGCGAATGCGCTGCCCCTTGCCTGCGCCGAAATTGGTGGAAAGAATAGGCTGTGAAGCCTGCCCAACGCTGTAGGCGCAGCACTGCACAAATGTGCTGATGTTGACAATTACGCCGTATACCGAAAGGGCGTTTGTGTCCAAATAGGCCATGATTTGCCGGTTGAACAGAATGGTCAAAATGCCCATGGCAATATCAATGAAAAACGTAGAGAAGCCCGTGACCGAAATTTCCCGCAGCTTGCCAAAGAAGTGCGTGGGCCGCACCAGCCGCAGCGTGTTTTTCTTCAAGAAGAAGTGGGACGACATAACAAGAATGGAAATTACGGTGCCAATGGCGGTGGCCAGCCCGGCGCCGAACGCCCCCATGTCGCAGGTAAAAACAAAGAAGTAATCGCCAAACACATTGAAAATGCCGCCCGCCAGCACACCGGCGGTGGCCAATGCCGGGTTCCTGTCATTTCGCAGGTAAGCCGCCAGCGTCTGCGTAAATAAAAAGCAGGGAATTACAAATTTGATTGGCCGGACATATTCTCGTGCCAAGGTTAAAGTTTCCCCTTCTGCCCCAAAGAATTGCAGCAAAGGCTGACCCCAACAGGCAATGGCGGCCCAGGCGGCCAGGGCCAAAACAAGCGAGCCTGCCATGGAAACGGTAAAGTATTCGTTGGAGCGGCGTGTTTCCCCTTCCCCTTTGCCTCGAATTGTGCTGAAAAGGACAGAGCCACCTATCCCCATCAGAAGCCCCAAACTGTAAATAATGTTCCAAACAGGCGCCACTACCGCCAGGGCTGCCGTGCCCGCCGGGCCGTGGTATTTGCCCACCGTGGCCATGTCTACAATGGAGTAGATAGAGGTAACCAAAGCGCTGCCAAAAGCAGCCGCAAGATACTTAAAATACAGTGTTTTTATTTTCCCGTTCAGGAAATCCATTTTATCCAGTTGTTCCTTTCAAACAAAAAAGCTGGATAAAGTAACAGACATTTCAGTCTGTGCCTTTATCCAGCTCATCATTTCTTCTGAATGATTTGCCCTCCGACAACAGTTGCTATGTTAAAATATTTTGCGTTCATTGTCAAGGGGAAAGTGATGGGTTCCATGGCAGATTTTATGGCGGATTTTAAAAAAGCAGAGCATACTGCCGGGTAGCCGTCCTTACAAATTGGGTTGCTTTGCCTCTGGCTGGGCAATAAAATCATTCTCAACCTCATTAAGCTGACAGGCAATCTCCGAAAAAACACAGCCCAAATCCAGCGTTTTCACACCGATGCGGTTGCCGCTCATCATGTACGTATTATCCGGCTGGATTTCTTCGTTGGTTCGGGCATAGAGCAACATACCCGAAACATCCCCACCAGCTGCCGCCTTATTCTTTGCATAGGTGAAAATCTGATACAGATTCTTGGAATGGAGAGTGTTTACATCGAACTGCACCTGTCCGAGCTATTTTGTGCGGGATTTTCTGCTGCCCCCCCGGATGAGAAGGGATGGGAGCTGAGTAGGCGTTTTTTCTGCCCGGTTATGTTCAGTACATCGCGTTTCATTATGTACCGCTTTTTTATACACAAAAGGTGTCGCGTTTCGTGACACTCTTTAACCGATGCCGGAGCAGGGTACGCCGTTTTGCCATAGCACACAGGTAAAAACAACAGCCAGTAACAATCATCACGCTGCCTGCACGCTCATTTTCTCTATTCAATGCAACAACTGCATAACAAGCAATCGAATATTTAGAATCTCAATCAAAAATTGAAGTTTTTGTTTCTGTGTGGTATAATGACAGTATAATCGACCTCAGGTACAAGGAGGGATACCATGCCTGTTTGTTACAATAAGCTATGGAAAATTCTCATCGACAAAGGAATGAGCAAAACAGACCTGATCAAGTCTGCAAGAATCACCACCAACGCTATGGCGAAGTTGGGAAAAAACGAAGATGTGCGGGTAGAGGTTCTGGTGAAGATTTGCCGGACACTGCACTGTACCCTGGATGATATTGTAGAAATTTTACCTGACGAACAAGCAAAGTGAAGGGAGGTATTCGCGTGAGTACGGTTTTGCCCAAACATCAGATGAGCGAGGAAGATATTAAACTCCAGTATATTACCCCTGCGATTCTATCCAAGTGGGATCGGGATAAAATCACTATGGAAACCCGCATCACAGACGGTAAAATCAACCTGAAGGGCAACTTTGTGTTCCGCGAAAAGCCCAAACGCGCGGATTATATCCTGTATCTCAGCGCAAACAATCCCATTGCCATTGTAGAGGCAAAGGACAATACGCACAGCGTTTCCCATGGATTGCAGCAGGCGATGACCTATGCACAAATGCTGGATGTTCCCTTTGCGTACAGCTCCAACGGGGATGGATTTGTAGAACACGATTTTTTGACCGGGCAGGAGCGCGAGTTCAGTCTGGACGGGTTTCCCACAGAACAGGAGCTGATTGCCCGGTATAAGCAGGAATCCGGCTTGACACCCCAGCAGGAAACGATACTGGAGCAGCCGTACTACACCAGCCAGAACACCTACCCGCCCCGCTATTACCAGCGTATCGCCATCAACCGCACGGTGGATGCCATTGCCAGGGGGCAACAGCGGATTCTTTTGGTGATGGCCACCGGCACCGGCAAGACCTATACCGCCTTCCAAATCGTGTACCGGATGCTGCAAAGCGGCATGAAGCGCAAGATCCTCTATCTGGCCGACCGGAACATTCTGGTGGATCAGTCCATTCAGCAGGATTTTGCCCCGCTGGAAAAGGTCACCCACAAGATCAATGTGGCCAAGGACGATAAAAGCACCATCCCCTCCCACGAGGTGTATTTTTCCCTGTACCAGCAGCTGGTGGGCGATGATGACCAGGAGCATTTCAGCGAGCTGTTTACGCCGGACTTTTTTGACCTTATCATCGTGGACGAGTGTCACAGAGGCTCCGCCAAAGAGGAAAGCCGCTGGCGCAGGATTCTGGAATATTTCCAGTCTGCCACACAGATCGGCATGACGGCCACACCCAAGGAGACCAAATATATCTCCAACCTCAGCTACTTTGGGGAGCCAATCTATACCTACAGCCTGAAAGAAGGCATTGAGGACGGTTTCCTTGCGCCCTTCAAGGTCATCAATATCATGACGGACATCGGGGAAGGCTGGCGTCCGCGCAAGGGACAGAAGGACATCAACGGGGTGGAGATCCCCGACCGGATCTACACCAACAGCGATTACGACTATAATATCATCATTGAGGACCGCATCCAGCAGGTGGCGCAGGAAATCACCAACTACTTGAAAAGTACCGACCGCATGGCCAAGACCATCGTGTTTTGTGCCACCGAGGATGCCGCTTTGCGGATGCGGGATGCATTGGCAAAACTCAACGCCGATATGATGAAAGAAAATCCCGACTATGTGGTGCGCATTACCGGCGGGGACGATTACGGCAAAAGCAAGTTGAAATACTTTATCTCGGTCTCATCGCCGTATCCGGTCATCGCCACCACCTCCAAGCTACTGTCCACCGGCGCGGACTGCAAGATGACCAAGCTGATCGTGTTGGATGAGATGATCGGTTCCATGACCGAGTTCAAACAGATCATTGGCCGCGGCACCCGGCTACGGGAAAAAGAGGGCAAGACCCACTTTGTGGTCATGGATTTTCGCAACGTGACCCGCCTGTTTGCCGACCCGGAATGGGATGGCCCCATCGAGATGAACGAAGGCTATGCGCCGGGTGGAAAGAAGCCAATAGAGCCAACGGAACCAGCCGAGCTGACAACGCCTGTTGAGCCGTTGGAACCGAGACAGAAGCCCATTGTGGACAGAAACGGCTGCAAAGTGCAGATCATTCATAAAACCGTATCGGTCTATGACGCCAACGGCAAACTGTTGCGCCAGGAGAGCATCATCGACTACACCAAGGAAAACATCCGGGGCGAGTACGCCTCGCTGGACAACTTCATCCGCCAGTGGTCGGCGCAGGAGAAAAAGGAGCAGATCCGCGACCTGCTCCATGAACAGGGCATCGACCTGGAACTGCTGAAGGCCGATCAGGGCATGACCGATGTGGATGATTTTGATTTCATCTGCCATGTGGCCTTTGACAAGAAGCCTTTGACCCGCCGGGAGCGTGCCAACAATGTGAAAAAACGTGACTTTTTCAGCCGGTACAGCGGCGTGGCTCGTGAGGTTCTGGAAGCCCTGCTGGACAAGTACATGAACACGGGCATTTACGAGATTGAAAAAGCTGAAATTTTGAAACTGGACCCCTTCCTGAAGCTGGGCAAGCCCTCTAAAATCGCCGGATATTTCGGCGGCAAACAGGGCTATCTGAAAGCGGTGCAGGAACTGGAACAGGCCATCTATACAGACGAGGTAGTGTGACCCCATGAGCAACTTGACAGGGTTTGTAAAACGGCTGCGGGACATCATGCGCAACGACGCTGGCATCAACGGCGACGCCCAGCGCATTGAGCAGATCGCGTGGATGCTGTTTTTGAAAGTGTACGATGCAAAGGAACAGGACTGGGCGTGGGACGATGACAACTATCAATCCATCATTCCAGAGGGATGCCGCTGGCAGAACTGGGCGCACGACGATAAATCCGGCACCGCGCTCACCGGTGATAAACTGCTGGATTTTGTCAACAACACCCTGTTCCCAACCCTGAAAAGCCTGCCGGTGAACGCCTCCACCCCCATCAAAAAGGCCATTGTGCAGACCACTTTTGCCGATGCTAACAACTACATGAAGGATGGCGTGCTGATGCGCCAGGTCATCAATGTCATTGACGAGCTGGATTTCAGCGACTATGAAGAAAGCCACGCCTTTGGCGAGATTTACGAAACCATCTTAAAGGAGCTGCAAAGCGCCGGTTCTGCCGGTGAGTTCTATACCCCCCGCGCAGTCACCGACTTTATGGCCCAGGTTATCAAGCCCCAGATCGGCGAGGCAATGGCCGACTTTGCCTGCGGCACCGGCGGCTTTCTCGTCAGCTGGCTGAAAGAACTGCACAAGCAGGTCAAGACTACCGAGGATGAAGAAGCGTATGGCAGCTCCGTCTACGGCATCGAGAAAAAGCAGTTTCCCTATATGCTGTGCATTACCAACCTGCTGCTGCACGGGCTGGATGTGCCCCGAGTCTATCACGACAACTCCCTGACCAAGGACGTGCTGGACTATACCGAGGCAGACCGGTTCAACGTCATCATGATGAATCCCCCTTACGGCGGCGCAGAAAAGGCGGATGTCAAAAATCACTTCCCGGATGATCTGGCAAGTTCCGAGACGGCTGATCTGTTTATGTCGGTCATCATGTACCGGCTGAAACGGGGCGGCCGGGCGGCGGTGATCCTGCCCGATGGGTTTTTGTTCGGCACCGACAATGCCAAGGTGAATATCAAGAAGAAGCTGCTGCGGGAGTTTGACCTCCACACCATCATCCGCTTGCCGGGCAGCGTGTTCTCCCCGTATACCTCCATCACCACCAACATCCTGTTTTTTGACAACACCCACCCCACCGAAGAAACCTGGTTTTACCGTCTGGATATGCCGGCGGGGTACAAGCATTTTTCCAAAACCAAGCCCATGAGGCTGGAGCACTTCCAGCCGGTGCTGGATTGGTGGGACAACCGCCAGGAAATTACTGAGGACGGCTTTGACAAGGCAAAGAAGTTCACCGTCCAGCAGCTCACCGAGGAGCTGGGCTACAATCTGGACCAGTGCGGCTATCCCCATGAGGAGGAAGAAATTCTGGCGCCCCTGGATCTGATCCACCGGTATGAGGAACAGCGGGCCTCCCTCAACGCCGAGATCGACCGGGTGCTGGCCGAGATCACCGCGATTCTGGAAGGAGTTATCCAATGACCCCGCAGGAACTGAAAAACAGCATTTTGCAGCTTGCCATCCAGGGCAAGCTGGTGGAGCAGCGCCCCGAAGAGGGCACCGCCGAGGAACTCTTTGCCCGGATTCAGAAGGAAAAGCAACGGCTCATCAAAGAGGGAAAAATCAAGAAGGAGAAGTCCCTGCCGGAGATCACAGAGGATGAGAAGCCATTTGAGATTCCGGAGAGTTGGAAGTGGGTGAGAGTTGGAAATTGTGGCTCTTGGGGAGCAGGTGCAACACCATCCAGAACAAATTCTGAATATTATGGTGGTACAATTCCGTGGTTGAAAACAGGTGATTTGAATGATGGGGTTATAGTAGAAATTCCAGAGTATATTACAGAATTAGCTCTTGAAAAGACTTCTGTACGATTAAATCCTGTGGATTCTGTATTGATGGCAATGTATGGAGCAATCATTGGGAAACTCGGGATTTTAGCTATAGAAGCGACTACTAATCAGGCTTGTTGTGCTTGTATACCTTATGAAGGAGTTTATAACAAATATTTATTCTATTATTTGATGGCTTCTCGAGCTTCATTTATTAAAATGGGTGAAGGTGGTGCACAGCCTAACATTTCAAAAGAAAAAATTGTGAATGCTATGATGCCGCTCCCGCCCTTTGCCGAGCAAAAACGCATTGTTGCCAAAATCGAGGAACTTCTGCCCTATATTGACCGCTATGAGCAGGCGTGGAGCAAGCTGGAGCAGTTTAACAGCCGCTTCCCGGAGGACATGAAAAAATCCCTCTTGCAGTACGCCATTCAGGGCAAGCTCGTCGAACAGCGCCCCGAAGAAGGCACAGCGGAGGAACTCTTTGCCCAGATTCAGCAGGAAAAACAGCGGCTCATCAAAGCGGGGAAAATCAAGAAGGAAAAGTCTCTGCCCGAAATCACCGACGATGAAAAGCCTTTTGATATTCCAGAGAACTGGAAATGGGTGAGACTTGGGGAAATAGTGACGGTTTTAGGTGGAAAGAGAATACCCGCTGGGAGACAATTAACAACTAAAAATACTGGATATAAGTATATTCGTGTATCTGACATGAAAGACGGCACAGTTTTGACAGATGGATTACTCTATGTGCCATCAGATATATTTCCATCCATTGCTCGTTACATTATTCATAAGGAAGATATTTATATTACAGTTGCAGGTACCATAGGACGTGTCGGAAAAATACCCAAAAAAATTGATGGAGCAAACCTAACAGAAAATGCAGATATACTTGTATTTTCTATGCTTGAACAAAACTGGTTGATTAAGTGTTTAGAATCTATTATTGTACAATCACAGATTGCCAATGTTACAACCAAAGTGGGGCAACCCAAACTAGCAATTAAACGAATACAAGAATTGGTGATCCCCCTCCCGCCCCTTGCCGAGCAAAAACGTATCGTCGAAAAACTGGAGCATCTGCTGCCGCTGTGCGAGCAGTTAAAGTGAGGTGTTACAATGAAGAGTCAAGAGCAAGAAAAAGAATACGAGCAAGATGAATGGAAGATCGCGTTATGGTCAGAAATCCTTGCCGCAATGACAGGAACTCCAGATGAAAAAGAACACGCCTATGCAGAAGTTGGGTATTATTATAAATGCTATGCGCCAGCCTCATTATATAAATATTATCCCGATTCCGAATTGTACTGGAATAGCGTCAAAAATGATCAAATGTGGTATTCTGCACCATGTAATTTTAATGATGTGTTCGATTGTGACGTTTCAATTGATACCCAGAAGGTATTTAATGAGTCCTTGAAGCTATGTCCAGATAAACGCGGTATACGTCCTGGAAGTCAAATGTGGAAAGAGCTTCGGTCAACAATAAACCGTCAACTTCGGGCACTACAAACTACATTTGATGAATTAAGAAGAACAACTGGGGTTTCCTGTCTCAGTGAATCAGACAGTTCTTTGCTGATGTGGGCACATTATGCAGACCATCATCGAGGATTTTGCGTAGAATATGACCTGCTTGAGATAAATCGTATTTTAAAATTTACTGCCGTCCCTGTAATATACTCTACACAAAGAACTTGCTTTGATTTTCTCAATCCGCAAAGCATCGAAGAAGATGCGCAGAAACTATTGGTTCAGAGTCTGACTTCAAAATCTCCCGAATGGAGCTACGAAAAGGAGTGGAGAATCATTCGAGATAACGGCGCTTGTGGCGATTCATGGAATGCCGACAAAAAAGGAGCATTGCTTAATATGATCCAGCCGAGTTCCATTATTCTCGGGTGTGCAGCACAACCGGAACTTGAGAGGGAAGTAACAGATTATTGCTCTGCCAACAGAATCGACCTCTACAAGATGGAGAAAGACCCCATTCAGTATCGACTAAATAAAAATGCGGTCTTAGAGTTCAATAAAGAAGGCTAGAGCAAATCCGTTACATATACAGAAAACCCGAAGGC
>DSTMC04003__coassemble_694_pt1 | contig 60253 bp, 54 predicted proteins | sample DSTMC04003__metabat2_low_PE_033 | metagenome-assembled genome bin DSTMC04003
AGGAGAACATCGGCCTTGCAAGGCAATTTTTATTGGAGCAGTTTGTGAGCCGGGGGATGGTGGTGGATTTCTCTGTTCATGCCCCCGACAAGGGGGATGGCGGCATTGCCAACCCACATTTTCATGTCATGTGTCCCATCCGTCCCCTGTTGCCGGATGGGAAATGGGGCAGCAAGCAGCGGCGGGAATATCTCCTGGATGAAAACGGGGAGCGCATACGGGATGAAGCAGGAAGCTATGTGTTCAACGCTGTCCCCACCACGGACTGGGGCAAACCGGAGACGCTGGAACATTGGCGGGAACAGTGGGCGGCAATGTGCAATGCTCGATTTGCCGAGAAAGGTCTGGAATGCCGCATCGACCACCGCAGCTACGAGCGCCAGGGCGTGGAGCAGCTGCCTACCGTCCATGAGGGTCCGGCAATCCGCCAGATGGAGGCCAGAGGTATCCGCACCGATAAGGGTGACTTTAACCGCTGGGTCAAGACGACCAATGCCTTGATAGGCAAGCTGAAAAAGAAAATTGCAGCGCTGATTGACTGGCTGAAAGAAGCGCATGAGGAATTAAACAAACCGCAAGCACCCAATCTGGCGCAGCTGCTCAGCGAGTATTACACCAGCCGCAGCGCAGGAGCATGGAGTCGGAAAGCGAAAATCGGCAATCTCAAAGAGTTCAATGAGATTTGCAATTATCTCATGCAGAACGATTTGACAACGCCGGAACAGTTGCAGGAGCGTGTATCTGCGCTGAGTGACCGCATTGACATTTTGAAAAACGCCCTGCGTGGTAAATCTGAACGCATAAAGGAACTGAATGAACTCCTTCGCATGGTGCAGTTTTACGCTGACGGAAAACCTGTTGCAGACAAGCTGGCAGCCATCAAGTGGAAGGGTAGGCGTGAGCAATTCATGTCTGAAAATGAAAATGCGCTCCGCCTGTATCACATGGCAGAGCGCAAATTAAAGCCGTATTTTAAGGACGGAAAATTGCCGGTCACAGCATGGCGCAAGGAGCATGACCGCCTGGAACAGGAATATAAGACGGGGCAGGCGGAACTTTCACCCGTCTATGCGGAGGTGAAAAAGCTTTGGCAGATCAAATACAAGATAGAACAGGTTGTTCGTGCGCAGGAAAATCCCGAGCAGAGCCGCAAGAAACAGCATCAGATCGACCATTAAGGAGGACTACAAAAAATGAAACTCAACTGGAAAGAGGATCATAACCTCACAAGGAAACTCGCAAAAATACTTCTCGGAGATACGCTGCCCAATGGTGAGCGTGTAGGTTTATTCATATTGCTTGATGATGCTTCACGGGCTGAATTGCAGCGGTGGGCAAATATGAGTGATGCGGAATTTGCAGCCGCACAACGCAGCGGCGATTCCATCCACATTGATGTGGATGATGTCATCAGACAACTGGAAGAAAAATATACCCTTGACCCACAGTTACTTGATGATTTGCTTTCGGTTTTTGATGCAGACGATTTGGAACTTTGGGAAGAAAACAGTCAATGGGAAGATTCTGACCACGACGAGCCAACGGAATATTTTTTCTCCAATCCTGATCCCTATTTTAAACCTGAACCGCTGCCGCCTGACCGCCCCAGACACAATTTCTGGTTTGACGAGACTGGACATATCCGTGTAAAAAATCCATCTGCGTTCTGGCTGCCGGAGTTCACTTTGCAGCGTGAGATCGGCGGCACTATTTACACCATTACGGGCAGCTATGACGGAACAGAAACGCTGGATAGAAAGATGGAACGCATTCTGGCTGAAAAGTTTACAGAAAATACGGAGGATGACGAATGACAAATACCGGGAATCTTGGTACAATAGAAGCAGCCAATCCTGTGCTGACAGTTGCCCCTTTGAAGGAGGATACAGAAATGTTACGGGCAACTGATAAAATCACCGCACTCTATTGCCGCCTCTCCCAAGAGGATGCCAACGAGGGCGACAGTAATTCCATCACCAATCAAAAAGACATCCTGCTCCGATACGCAAAAGAGCACCGTTTCCCGAATCCAACATTTTTTGTGGATGACGGATACAGCGGAACGAACTATGACCGCCCCGGATTTCAGCAGATGCTGTCAGAAATCGAGGCCGGAAAAGTGGCCGTGGTGCTGTCGAAAGACCTGTCCCGGCTGGGGCGAAATTCTTCCCTGACGGGATTGTATATCAACTTCACTTTTCCGAAATATGGTGTGCGCTATATCGCCATCAACGACCACTTTGACACCATTGACCCCAACAGTACCGACAACGATGTTGCGGGAATCAAAAACTGGTTCAATGAGTTTTTTGCTAAGGATACCAGTCGCAAAATCCGTGCGGTACAGAAGGCCAAGGGCGAGCAGGGCATCCCGCTGACGACCAATGTCCCCTTTGGCTACCGCAAAGACCCGGAGGATCGGACAAAGTGGGTTGTGGACGAGGCAGCTGCTCCTGTGGTCAAGCGTATCTTTAAGCTGTGTATGGAAGGCCGGGGGCCGATGCAGATCGCCAAACTCTTGCAGGCGGAACAGGTGCTCAACCCTACCGCCTATAAGCGGAGAGAGGGCATTAGCACCCCAAGTCCTGAAACCGCTGATCCGTACCACTGGAACCCCAATACCGTTGTTCACATTCTGGAACGGCGGGAATACACGGGCTGTACGGTTAATTTCAAGACCTACACCAACTCCATCTGGGACAAGAAGCAGCGGGAAACGCCCATCGAGAAGCAGGCGGTATTCTACAACACCCATCCGGCTATCATTGAGCAGGAAGTCTTTGACAAGGTGCAGGAAATCCGCAAGCAGCGCCACCGAAGAACAAAAACCGGAAAGAGCAGTTTATTTTCCGGTATGGTTTACTGTGCTGACTGCGGGGCAAAAATGCGCTACTGCACCACCAACTACTTTGAGAAGCGGCAAGACCATTTTGTATGCGCCAGCTACCGCAGCAACACGGGAACCTGTTCCGCTCACTTCATCCGGGCGGTTGTACTGGAAGAATTGGTCTGGATGCACATGAAAACGGTTATCTCCTATGTAACCCGGCATGAAGCCCATTTTCGGACAGTTATGGAGCATAGGCTCCGGCTGTCCAGCGAAGAAACTGTCCGGGGACACAAGAAGCGTCTGGCACAGGCAGAACGCCGTCTCGGGGAACTTGACCGGCTGTTCATCCGTATCTATGAGGATAATGTGGCCGGAAAGCTCTCCGATGAACGGTTTGCGCTGATGAGCAAGACCTATGAGGACGAGCAGGCGCAGCTTAAAGTGGAAATCCAGACCTTGCAGCAGGAAATCGAAGTACAGGAACGACAGATTGAAAATTTGGAGCAGTTCATCCAGCGGGTACACAAATACGAGGATTTGCAGGAAATGACCCCCTACACCTTGCGGGAGCTTGTCAAGGGAATCTACATCGAAGCGCCTGACAAGAGCAGCGGGAAGCGCAGACAGGGCATCCGCATCTCCTATGACCTTGTGGGCTTTATCCCTGTGGACGAACTGATGAAACAGGAAACGGCATGACCGAAGCCATGCCGTTCCTGCAAAAAGCAATATTACTTTCTTATGACCCCCGACCATTGGGCACGGGGCTTTTTGCAAGATTGCACAAAGGCGTCAGGCTCAGGCCTGGCCCTCCTCCTTCATTTTGGCAAAGCACTCGCTGCAATACACAGGGCGGTCTTCGCGGGGCTTGAAGGGGACGCGGGCTTCTTTGCCGCACGCAGCGCACGTAGCCGTGAACATCTCACGGGTGCCGCGGGTGGCATTCTTGCGGGCATCGCGGCAGGCTTTGCAGCGCTGGGGCTCATTTTCGAAGCCACGGCTGGCATAAAACTCCTGCTCACCGGCGGTGAACACGAACTCCTGGCCGCATTCTTTGCATACTAAGGTCTTGTCTTCGTACATTTTGGATATCTCCAATCTTAGAATTTTGCCCGCGGAAGGATTCAAACCGACACCTTTGATCTGGGGACCAACGCTCTGATTTAAGCTACTGGGGGCACATATATTCCCTGCGCCGTATGGCGCCATGGAACCTATTTTAATTTGGCGCGCACCCGCTGCAAGGCGTTATCTACCGCCTTGGGGGTAAGGTGCAGGCGCCGCGCAATCTGCCCATAGGACGCGCCAGCCATAAAAAGGGCCAGCACGCTTTTTTCCCGTGGGGACAGGCGCGTATGAATGGTGCGCACGGCCGCGCGGTAGGCTTCGCTTTCCTCTGCGCACGCCTGCGGGCTTTTGGCCTGGGTGGACGGGGCCGCCTCAATGGGCACCGCCCGGTTCAGCACCTCGTGCTTGCGGCGGGAAGCGGCGCGCGCCGCCGAGTTTACCGCGTTGCGCACGCAGGCTGCCGCATAGGTGGAAAAGGCCGTGCCCGCCCCGCCCTTGTAAGTGCGCACGGCGCAGAACAGGCCCACAAGGCCTTCCTGCACGGCATCTTCAAACTCCAGCCCCGGGCACACGGCGCGGGCCGCAGCGGCATTCACCACCGGCATCATTCTGGCAATGATGCCCGCCAAGGCCGCCTCATCGCCCTGCCTTGCCTGCGCAAGCTGAGCCATTTGAGCACTGCGGGAAGCGTTTGCCATTGCCTGCCTCCGAAACCACCGGCAGATACCTGCCCTGCGCATGCGTGGCTGTCTGCCGCGCATTTGATATTATTGTACAAATCGCTTCTTTAAAAGTCAAGTCGAAACGCCGGTGTGGAAAAAGTTTGTGCCGGTTGCCCATTTCCAAGGGCTTTTTTCGTGGTTATTGCCCTGTTTTCTCGCCCATCGGGCCTTTGCTTTCTGCCGCGCAGGCCATTGCAATCCCCTCCTGCACGGTCACATTGCGCACCCAGTGCCCGCCCTTGATGCGAATGAGCGACAAAAGCACCTTCACCGGGCTGTCTATTTTTAGGCAGGCATATACGGCGGGCACGGGCCAGTGCAGAACAAGGCCCGTGAAAAAGCCAAGCGGGATGCTGGTGAGCCAAAGCGTGCCGCAATCCAGCAAGAAGCCCATGCGTGTGTCGCCGCCGCCGCGCAGCACGCCCACAACACACGTCAGCTCTACCCCCATTGTCAGCTGCAAAAGGGCCAGCACGCCAATCATGCCATAGGCCGCCTCATGCACGGCCGGCGAGACGTGATACATAGCAAGAAACAGCGGGCGCACGCACAAAATGAACAGGCAGTTCAACGCGCCCAGGCCAAAGCTGAGCGCTACCAGCGTGTTGGCCACGCGCTGCACGCGGGTGTAACTTCCCTCGCCCACCGTGCGCCCCGTAAGCACCGCAGCCGCATTTCCCACCCCGTTGAGGGTGACGAAAGACAGCTGGTGCAGCACCATGGTAATGCTGCTTGCCGCCACGAATGTGCGGCTGATTTGCCCCATGATGATGCTGGTTACCGTGCTGCCAAACCCCCACAAAAGCTCGTTGCCCACCACGGGCAGGCTGTGGCGGAAATATTCGCCCAGCAGCTCTTTATCCCAGGTGAAGCAATCTTTGACGCGAAAACCCACCAGCTTTTCTTTTGTATACATATAAATAAGCGCCAGAATCAGCTCGGAACAGCGCGCGCACACCGTGCCTACGGCCGCGCCGCGCACGCCCAGGGCGGGCGCGCCCAGCTTGCCAAAAATGAAAATGTAATTGAAAATTACATTCACAAAAAAGCTGCACCCGTATACGCCTACGGTCATTTTCACCTGCTCTGTGCCGCGCAGGCTGGAAAGGTAACACGATGCCAGCGCATAGGGCAAATAGCTGAACGCCACCACCGAAAGGTAGCTAGCCCCGGCCTCAATCACCTGTGCATCCGGGGTAAAAATGCGCAAAATCTGATGCGGAAAGGCCAGCGACAGCAGCGTGAGCACACTGACGGCGCAAAACACCGCCTGCACGGCAAGGCGCACCACTTTTCGGATATGGGCCATATCCTTTTTGCCCCAGTACTGGGCAATCAGCACGCCGCCGCCCGAGGCCAGGCCGTAAGAACAGCTCATCACCAGCGTCTGCATCTGGTTGCCAAGGTTTGCGCCGGAGATTGCCACGTCCCCAAGGCTGCCCAGCATCACACTGTCCATCAGCGTCACCCCGAAGCTGATGGCATACTGAAAAGCCATGGGCCCCGCAATGGCCAGCAGGTTCCGGTAGAAAGACTTTTCTGTAATGAATTTCTCTTTCAGCGCCGTTTTCAAGGGTTACCTCTCTTTCTGTTCCGCCCCCGGGCCGGGCGTCACAGGCGGCGGCACAGGGGCTTTATGCGTTTTTCTGTTGGCTGCCCGCGGGGGGCTTCATGGTGAGGGCAATGCGTTTTTTGGCCACATCCACGCTCAGCACCCATACGGTTACGATGTCGCCCACTTTCAGCACCTCGCTGGGGTGGCGGATATAACGGTTTGAAATCTGGCTGATGTGCACCAGGCCGTCCTGATGCACGCCAAGGTCTACAAACGCACCAAAATCTATGACATTGCGCACCGTGCCCGTCAGCTGCATGCCGGCCCGAAGGTCCTCCAGCTTCATCACGTCGGTGCGCAGCAGCGGCGGCGGAAGCTCATCGCGCATGTCCCGGCCGGGCTTTTGCAGCTCTGCCAGAATGTCCTGCAGCGTGGGCACGCCAACGCCCGCGCGCTTTGCCAATGCCTCCAGGCCAATGGCCTTTGCCCGCTGGGGCAACGCCTCCATGGCCTGTGTGCCAATGTCCTCTTCTGTAAAGCCGCAGGCCTGCAGCACGGCCAGGGCCGCGCCATAGCTTTCAGGGTGCACGGCGCTGGCGTCCAATTTGTGCGCCGCGCCGGGCACGCGCAAAAAGCCCGCGCACTGCTCGTACGCCTTAGGGCCCAGCTTGGCCACCTTTAAAAGCTGTTTGCGCGCGCGGAAAGCGCCGTTTTCTTCGCGCCATGCCACAATATTTTTCGCCACCGCGGCGCTTACGCCGGCCACGCGCTGCAAAAGCGGGGCCGAAGCGGTGTTTAAATCTACCCCCACGCTGTTTACACAGTGCTCTACCACACCGTCCAGCGCCTCGGCCAGGCGGGCCGGCGGCATGTCGTGCTGATATTGCCCCACGCCCACGGCCTTTGGGTCTATTTTCACCAGTTCTGCCAAAGGGTCCTGCAGGCGGCGTGCAATGGAAATGGCGCTGCGCAGGTTCACGTCGTACTGCGGGAACTCCTGCGCGGCCAGCTTGGAGGCCGAGTATACGCTGGCGCCCGCCTCGCTTACCACCATATAGCTCACCGGGCGCGGTATTTCGCGCAGCACTTCGGCGGTGAACAGTTCTGTCTCACGGCCGGCTGTGCCGTTGCCGATGGCAATTATCTCCACCCCATACTGTTCAATCAGCGCCTTCAGCTTCCGCTTTGCCTCGTCCACGCGCTTGAACTCCGGCAAGGGATACAGCACGGCGGTATCCAGCACTTTGCCGGTGGCGTCCACTACGGCCGTTTTACAGCCCATGCGGTAGCCGGGGTCCAGCCCAAGGGCCACCTTGCCCTTGATGGGCGGCGCCAGCAAAAGCTGTTCCAGATTTTTCGAAAACACTTTGATGGCCCCTTCGCACGCCTGTGCGGTAAGCATAGCGCGCACTTCGCGCTCCAGGCTGGGGTGCACAAGGCGGGCGTATGCGTCCTGCACGGCTGCGCACACCTCGCGCGCGGCCGCGCTGCTGTTTTTCACAAAGCTCTTTTCCAAAAGCGCCTGGGCCGCCGCGGCATCCACTTCGATGGAAACCTTCAAAAAGCCCTCGCGCTCGCCGCGGTCCACTGCCAGAACGCGGTGCCCCGCGGCCTTTTTCACAGGCTCTTTGAAATCGTAATATTTGTCATACACGCTTTCGGCGCCGTCCTTTGCCGCCTTTGAGACAAGCATGCCTCCGGCCAGGTACAGCTTTCGCAGCGCGGCGCGCGCATCCGCGTCATCGCTGACGGCCTCGGCAATGATATCGCGCGCGCCCGCCAGCGCCGCCCGCGCGTCGGGCACCTCCTCGCCGGTATAACCTGCCGCAAGCTGCGCGGGGGCATCTGCCGGGGCCTGTTGCAGCAGGCGCTGGGCCAGCGGCTCCAGCCCGCGGGCCTTCGCCACGCTGGCGCGCGTTTTTCGCTTGGGGCGGTAAGGGCGGTAAAGGTCCTCCACTTCGGCCAGTGTCTGGGCCGCAGCCAGCTTTCCGGCCAGTTCGGGGGTCCATTTCCCCTGCTCTTCAATGGCGGCGCGCACCGTTTCTTTCTGGGCCGAAAGCTTGCGCAGATAGGCCAGCTCGTCCGCCAGCTCGCGCAGCTTCTGGTCGTCCATGCTGCCGGTGGCCTCTTTGCGGTAACGCGCAATGAAGGGAATGGTGTTCCCCTCGTCAATCAGGCCAATGGCCGCCTGCACCCGCGCCGGGGCAAGGCCCAGTTTGGCCGCAATGGCGCCCGCAAGGGCGGCCGTGTCCCCGGCCGGTGCGGCGCCCGCGCCGGGCCCGCTTATGGTTTCAGAATGTTCTGCCATTGCTGTTTCTCCTTTTTCCGTTTGTGCCAGAAGAACACCGCCGTGCCCGCGTATACGGCCCACACGCCGCACGCAGAGAGGCTGATGGCCTTGCCCAGCGCAAAGCCGGGCGTCTGGTAGTGGAACTGCACGGTGCTTTGCCCCGCCGGGCACACCACCGCGCACAGGCCGCCGCTGACATTTTCCACCTGCACGGGCTGGCCGTTCACCGTGGCCGTCCAGCCCTCGTCCCACGGCACGCTGAAAAACACCAGCGTGCTGTTTTCCAGCTGGATATTGGCCGAAAAGCCCGAGGCGTCCGCCTGGAAATCTGTCACGCCCATGGCGCGGCGGGCGGCGGCATCCTGCACATATTGCTCGTAAGAGTTTCCTGTGCGCTCTGCATCGGTCAAATGGCGCAGCATCCCGCCGTATTTTTCCACCTGCTCGTCCGTCAGGGCCACAGCGCGCACCAGCACGTTGCTGCGCTTTGTCTCTTCCACCTCTTCCAGTTCCTCCATGGTAACGTAGGCATCATAGGCAAAGCCCATGGGCAGGGCGTTTTCGTTGCGGTAAAAGGCAAACGTATCGTCTGCAAACGCCCAGGTGTAACCCCACTGGCCACATTCCTCTTCAAAGGCGGCCGTTTGGTCCAGCGGCATCATAATATAGCGCACTCCCAGCAGCCCGCGCAGGGCATACAGGTTTTGCTCCGGCTTCGAAGAGACGTCGCGCTTTACCCCCACCAACGGGTAAAATTCCATAATAGAGGGCGTAACCGTACTGTTAAAAAACTGCAGGCACGGCTTTTCCATCATCAGGCTGAGGTTGTCCTGGCACTCGTAGGAATCCACCCGGTAGAAATCGTCCTCCGGCCACGCAATGCTGGGCGCAGCCTCGAACATCTGCCTGCGGTAATCGGCGTCGTTCTCCCACTGGGGGAACTTGCCCATGCCGATATGGCACACGGAATAAAACACGCTGAACGGCAAAATGGCGGCCAGCAGCGCGGCATAGAATTTTGTGGTGAAACGGAAATATTTGACAATGCCGAAAAACAGCAGCACGCCAAGCACCGCCGTAAGCCAGATAAGCCAGAACTGCGCGGGCTGCTGCACCACGCCAAGGCTCCACACGCCGTCCTCTTCCTTGGGCACCAAGATGAACACCAAATACACTGCCGTAATCACCGCCACCGGCCGGATGCCGCGCATCAGGTCGATGTCCGCATCCTCCAGCGCATGCATGGTGGCCGCGCACATGATGAGGATGGGCATATAATACCAGCGGGCATAATAGCTGGAGTTCAGCGCATAAAAGCTGGAATTCAGCACCGGCACCAGCGCCATTACAAGGCATGTCCATAAAATGGCCGTGTTGGCGCTGCGCTTGCGCACGCCCATGTAGGCAAACACGCCCGCCGCACCCACCACGGGCAGGTAGGCCGTCATGCTGGTGTGCTTGATGATGCAGTCGGTAAAGATATTGGGCAGATAGGTTGGGTCTGGCGGCAGGAACAGCGAAGTGAGAATGGCGAAATATTGCTGCGGCTTGCTGTAAATCAAAAAACCGAAGCCGCTGGACGGGTCCACCGTGCGCGGGTTGCCCAAAAGGAAGCTCACTGCCGGCACCAGCAGCACACACCCCATGGCGCAGCCCAGCACCGTCTCGAAGGCAAGGCGGAAAAACAGCCCCGTGCGCAGGCGGTATTCGCCCCGCACCGCCTTCCACACAAAATAGATGATGAGGAACACCGCCTGCCCGGCAAAAAAGAAATAGTTGTTCACAAGGTTTACCGCCAAAAGCACCGGCAAAAGAGCCTTGCGGTTTTCCAGCACGGCCTCGTCCAGCGCCCACAGCAGCAGTGGGAACAGGGCGATGCAGTCCAGAAAATGGTTAAAAAATGTGTTGTACACCGTAAAGCCGGAAAACGCATACAGCACGCTGGCACTCACCGCCGCCTGCCGCGTTTTGGCATAGCGGTACAGATAGGTGTATGCCGCAAGGCCGCACACGCCAAACTTCAGCACCAGCAGCGGCACCATGGCATAGGGCACGGCGCTTTGCGGCAGCAGGGTGCTCAGCCAGAAAAAGGGCGAGCCCAGCAGGTAGAACGAATACCCGTTGATGGCGGAAGTGCCAAGGTCTGTGTTCCAGCTCCACTGGCCGCCGGCCGTTTTCACAAAGCCGTTCATATAGGTATAGAAGGGGATTTGCTGGCTGTTGAAATCGCCGCAGTATTGGAACAGGCCCTTATCAATAATAAGGAACGGCGTATACAAAACAGCAGCGGTGACAATGCACACGAGGAATGTGAACAGATACCCTTCCCCGAATTTTTTTCTGGACAGGCTACTCATTGCTTGCTTCTCCTGTTATACTGAATAGTAGTGCGCGGCCACCCGCACAGGGGCCCGCACAGGCCCGTGATTTTAACCAGGACGGAGGCATTCCCATGCAGTTTTACCCATTCAGCGCCATGCTGGCGCGCATGAAATATATCTCCCGCTGGGGGCTGATGCGCTCTTCCCGCACGGAATCGCTGTGCGAGCACACGGCGGACACCGCCCTGCTGGCACACACGCTGGCGCTGATCTCGGTTTCCATCTACGGCACACAGGTGCGCTGCGAGACGGTGTGTGTGGCGGCGCTGTACCACGACGCCAGCGAGATTCTCACCGGCGACATGCCCACGCCGGTAAAATATAAAACAGAGCCCCTGCGCCGCGCCTACAAGGCGCTGGAGCGGGACGCAGCAGCCCAGCTTGCCACGCTTGCCCCGCACCCGGCGCGCCGTGCCCTGGCCGGTTACCTGACAGGCGATGTGCTGACGGAAAAAGAGCGCCAGCTTTTGAAAGCGGCAGACAGGCTTTCGGCCCTCATCAAATGCATTGAAGAAGAGAACACCGGCAACCACGAATTTACCGGCGCCAAAGCCCAGCAGACGGCCGCGCTGCACGCCATGCAGTGCCCGGAGGCAGAATATTTTCTGGAGCATATGCTGCCCTGCTATGCCTGGACACTGGACGAGCTGAGCCGCGAATAAGCGCAGCGCCCCTTTTCCGGGCCGCGCGCAAGGCGGCCTGGGAAAGAAAAACGGAAAAGCCCGGGACGGAATTGCCAAACGGCCATTCCGTCCTTTGCTTTTCCCCGGCCATGTATGGGTTACGCCATGCTTTCTTTGGCCCGTTCCGCATCCGGCCCCGCCTCTTCGCGCTGGTATTCCCACACGCGGGCAATCACGGCATCCAAATCTTCAAAGTGCTCCATGCCGCAGCACATGCGGCGCAGCGCCGCGGCGCCCCGCAGGCCGTGCAGGTACCACGCGGCGTGGCTGCGCGCCTCGCGCATGCCAATATATTCGCCCTTGTCTTCACACAGTTCATACACATGGCGGCGCATCACGGCAAGGCGCTGGGCAAGCGGCGGGGCCGGCGGCACCGCCTGGCCCGCAAGCGCCGCGGCAATTTGCCCAAACAGCCAGGGGTTTCCCATGGCGCCGCGCCCCACGGCCACGCCGTCACAGCCGGTGGCAGCCAGCAGGGCCAGGGCCCCCTGCGCGCTGGTCACGTCGCCGTTGGCCCACACGGGGATGCCCACCGCGGCTTTTACCCGCGCAATCTCGCCGGCATGGATGCCGGGCTCGTACATCTCCTGCCGCGTGCGGCCGTGCACCGTCAGCATCGAAACGCCCGCCTCTTCACAGCGCTTTGCCACCTCGGGCCCGGTGAGGGTGGCCGCGTCCCAGCCAATGCGCAGTTTCACCGTCACAGGCACTTCGCCCGCCACGGCCTGCACAACGGCGTGCGCCACCTGCCCGGCCAAAGCCGGGTTTTTCAGCAGTGCCGAGCCTGCGCCCGGCCCGGTGATTTTCGGGGCCGGGCAGCCCATGTTGATGTCGATAAAATCAAAGTGTGCGGCCTCGGGCCTGCGCGCGCGCAGCGCCAGCAAAAGCCTTGCCCCCTCGGCCATTACGGCCGGCTCGTGCCCAAACAGCTGCACCCCGTACGGCACGCCGCCCCCGCCGCCCAAAACCAGCTTTGGGCTTTTCTGGTCGCCCATGGTCAGGGCCTTGGCGCTGATCATCTCGCTCACGGTGCACACCGCGCCGTGTTCGGCGGAAATGCGCCGCATGGTCTTATCTGTGGCGCCGGCCATGGGCGCAAGTGCGGCGCCGCGCCGCAAAGGCATCATCTGCAAGTGTTCGTGCTCCTTTAAAAAGCTGGCTGTACAAATTTTCTTAACCACATCAGTATATCACAAACAGAGCGTTTATGGTATACTGTGCATGGAGAAACTTATCTGTGCCGGTGTGCCGGGCAACGGAGCGGACAGGGAGGGCCAACGTTTTGAAATTACTTGTACTGGACGGCAACAGCATTGTGAACCGCGCCTTTTATGGCATCAAGGTGCTCACCACAAAAGACGGCCGTTATACCAACGCCCTTGTGGGCTTTATGAATATCCTTTTGAAGCTGGAAAACGATGTGCAGCCGGATGAAGTTGCCATTGCCTTTGACCTGAAGGCGCCCACCTTCCGCCACAAAATGTACGACGGCTACAAGGCGCAGCGCAAGGGCATGCCGCAGGAACTGGCAGACCAGATGCCCGTGCTTAAGCAGCTTTTGGCAGACCTTGGCTACCGCATGGTGACGTGCGAGGGCTATGAGGCGGACGATATTCTGGGCACGCTTTCGGCGGCGTGCGAAGCGCGCGGTGATGACTGCCTCATCGCCACCGGGGACCGCGACAGCCTGCAGCTGGTGGGGCCGCACACCACAGTGCTGCTGGCCGGCACCTCGCTGGGCAAAAGCGTCACCGTAGAGATGGACGAAGCCGCTGTGCAGGAAAAATACGGCGTGATGCCGCGCCAGCTGATTGACGTGAAAAGCCTGATGGGCGACGCCTCGGACAACATTCCCGGCGTGGCAGGCGTGGGGGAAAAAACTGCCCTGGCGCTGATTGGGCAGTTTAAAACCCTGGAGGGCGTATACGAACATCTGGACGACGCCAGCATCCGCCAAAGCGTGCGTGAAAAGCTGATCCGCGGCAAAGAGCAGGCACAGCTAAGCCGCAGGCTGGCCGAGATATGCCGCACCGCCCCTGTGCCCACGCAGCGCGGGGCTTATGAAAAAGACGCGCCCGATGCGGCCGCCGCCACAGACCTTTTGAACAGCCTGGAAATGTTTGCCACACTGGAAAAGCTGACGCTGGACGCCCCTGCCGTGCCCCAGCAGCCCCTGCCCATTGCAGAGGCCGCCCCCCTGCCCGCGGCGCTGGGCGCCGCACGCGTGGACATATGCATGGCGGGCGATGTTGTTCTTATTGTTGACAGCGACAGTGTTTATACCTCCAGTATAGATTCTGCAGAATTTCTGGAACTTTTATGCAGCGAGGCCTGCGAAAAGCGCTGTTTTGATGCAAAGCCGCTGCTGCGCGCCGCGCTGGAGGCCGGGCGCGAGGGCAAAGCCGTTGTATTTGACGCAAAGTTGGCCGCCTATCTGCTGAACCCGGCCGCCAGCGGCTACGACGTGCAGCACCTGGCGGCCCAGTATGGCGTGCGGCCGGCTTTCAGCTGCGAATATGCCGAGGCGGGCGTGCTGGGCGGCTTGTTCGACAAGCTGGCACAGGCCTGCCGCGAGGAAGGGCTGGAAAGCCTTCTGCACGACATCGAGCTGCCGCTGGCCGCAGTGCTGGCCGATATGGAATACCGCGGCATCCTGGTGGATAAGGCCGGCATTGAGGCGTTTGGCAAAGAGCTGAGCGCCGCGCTGGATACAGAACTGGCCGCCATCTACCAGGCCGTTGGCTATGAGTTCAATGTAAACAGCCCCAAGCAGCTGGGCAAGGCCCTGTTTGAAGACCTTGGCCTGCCCACGCGCAAAAAGACGAAAAGTGGCTATTCCACCAATGCCGAAACGCTGGAAAGCCTGCGGGAATACAGCCCTGTCATTGACCACATTCTTTTGTACCGAACCTACCAAAAGCTGAATTCCACCTATGTGGAGGGGCTTTTAAAGGTAATTGGCCCGGACGGGCGCATCCATTCCACCTTCAACCAGACAGAGACGCGCACAGGTCGCATCTCTTCCAACGAGCCCAATTTGCAGAACATTCCGGTGCGCACCGAGCTGGGCAGCCGGTTCCGCAAATACTTCATAGCCCCCCGGGGCAGCGTGCTGCTGGACGCCGATTACAGCCAGATTGAGCTGCGCGTGCTGGCCCACCTCTCTGGTGACGAGGCGCTGCAGCAGGCCTTCCTGCATGGGGCGGACATTCACCGCACCACCGCGGCCAAAATGTACGGCGTGCCAAACGAGATGGTAACAGGGCAGATGCGATCTTCCGCAAAGGCCATCAATTTCGGCATCATGTACGGCAAGGGCGCTTTCAGCCTTGGCAAAGATCTTGGCATCTCTGTTAAGGAGGCCCAGGAATTCATCGATGCCTATCTGGGCGCCTACCCGAAGGTAAAGGCCTTTATGGAAAAAACCATTGCCGACGGGCGCGCAAACGGCTATGTCTCCACCCTGTACGGCCGCCGCCGGCCGTTGCCGGAACTGAACGCCGCCAATTTCAACATTCGCTCGCAGGGCGAACGGATGGCCATGAACACCCCCATTCAGGGCACGGCGGCAGACGTCATCAAGCTTGCCATGGTGCGCGTATACCGCCGCCTTGCGGCAGAGGGCATGCGCGCAAAGCTCATCCTGCAGGTGCACGATGAACTGATTGTGGAATGCCCCGAGGAAGAGAAAGAAAAGGCTGCCGCCATCTTGGGCGAGGAAATGCGCGGCGCAGCCAGCTTTTCTGTTCCGCTTTCGGCGGATGTGAACTGCGGGCAAACGTGGTATGAGGCAAAAGGCTGAGATGGGGCAGGCATTTTCTGTGCGCCCCATGGGCGCGGGCGACATTTCCGCCGCCGCAGCCATTGAGGCCACTGTGCCCGACGGGTGGAGCGGGCAGGCCATTGCGGAATATGCCGCCATGCCTGCTGCGCGCTGCTTTGTGGCCGTAAGCGGGCAGCAGGTGTGCGGCTTTGCGGCCTTTACCTGTGCCGCGGGCGAGGCAAATTTAGACGCGTTGAGCGTGGCGGCGCCCGTCCGCCGCCATGGCGCGGCCCGTGTCCTGCTGGGCGGCGCCTTTCAGGCGCTGCGCGCCCAGGGGACGGAATGTGTGTTTCTGGAAGTGCGCACCCAAAACGCGCCTGCACGCGCTTTGTACCATTCGCTCGGGTTTATACAAACAGGAATTCGAAAAGGGTTTTATACAAATCCGAAAGACGACGCCATTTTGATGAAGCGGCCGCTTGAAAGCGCGGCATATTTGCAAAAAGGGGGAACCGTCTGATGGAACTGGCACTGAAATGGACCGGCATCATCTTCACCATTCTGGGCGGCATCTTCACGGCTTTGGGCGTGTGCCTGGCCGTTTTTACCGGCGTGCTGCCGCTGGCCATGTTTGCCGGGTTTGGCCTGGTTTTTCTTCTTCTGGGCATTGGCATGCTGTGGGCGCGCACGCGCGCACGCGCGCGGCGCGCAAAACTTTTGGAAGAGGGCCAGCGCATCGACGCCGGCATCATTGCAGTGGATTGGGACACGCGCTTTCGCGTAAACGGGCGCTGCCCGCTGGTCATTCGCTGCCAGGCCGTAAACCCTGCAGATGGCTGCGTATATGTGTTTCAAAGCGAAGCGTTCTGGTTCGACCCCTCCCCCTTCCTGGAAGGGCTATCCACTCTGCCGGTGTATGTAGATGGCGATAACTACCGCCGCTATGCCGTAGATACACAGGGCATTGTGCCAAAGCAGGGCTGAAGAACGGAAAGGGGCGCGCCCATGCCGGAATGGTACCGCGGCACAGGGCTGCGGCCCTATTTGGCACAGCTTTGCCCCGAGGACGCACGCCGGTTCGAAGCCGATGTGCTGGCCGGCCTGCGGCAGCTGTATGCGCCAGGGAAAGACGGCCAGATTCTGTTTTCCTTCCCGCGGCTGTTTTTTACGGCTGTAAAACCCTGAAACGCCGTGCGGCGGCTGGCCTTTCCACAATGGACCGGAGGATAACCTATGAAAATATTGGGAATTGAAACAAGCTGTGACGACACCTGCGCCGCCGTGGTGCAGGACGGCCGGACGATTCTTTCAAACTGCACAGCCACCAGCGCCGCCGAGCAGGACCTGTACGGCGGCGTGGTGCCTGAAATTGCCTCGCGCCGCCACATCGAACATATTTCGCAGGTGGCGCAGCAGGCCCTAAGACAGGCCGGCCTTACCGCACAGCAGATAGACGCAGTGGCCGTCACGTTTGCGCCCGGGCTTATCGGCGCGGTGCTGGTGGGGGTAAACTTTGCCAAAAGCCTTGCCTTTTCCGCGCAAAAGCCGCTGGTGCCGGTGCATCATCTGCGCGGGCACATTGCAGCGCTGTACCTCACCTACCCGCAGCTGAAGCCTCCGTTTTTATGCCTTGTGGCATCCGGCGGCCACAGCCATATTGTGCAGGTGGAAAGCTACACACGCTTTCGCGTGCTGGGGCGCACGGTAGATGACGCCGCGGGCGAGGCCTTCGACAAGGTGGCCCGCACCCTGGGTCTGGGCTACCCGGGCGGCCCGGCAGTGGCCAAGGCGGCGCTGGGCGGCAGCGAAACGGCCTACCCCCTGCCCACGCCCCATGTGGAGGGCGCGTACAACGTCAGTTTTTCGGGCCTGAAAACAGCGGTGCTGAACGCGGTGAACCGCGCCCGTCAGGCAGGGGAAGAGGTGGATGTGCCCGGCATGGCCGCCAGCTTTCAGTGGCGCATCACCGAGATACTGGCCGAAAAACTATTGGCCGCTGCGCGTGACACAGGCGCTGTGCGCATCTGCATTGCAGGCGGTGTGGGGGCAAACGAAGCCCTGCGCCGCAAGGTGCAGCAGGGCGCCCGGGCGCTGGGGGCCCAGGTGTTTCTGCCGCAGCTTTCCCTGTGCGGCGACAACGCCGCCATGGTGGCCGCGCAGGGTTATTATGAATTTTTGGCCGGGCACACCGCACACAGCAATTTAAACGGCCTGCCCACGCTGGGCATTGATGACGAAAGCCTGGACGGCCCGCGCTGAACACAGCGGCAGTTTCAGGCGCGCTTGCCCCGGGCCGCACCGGAAGAGAAAGGAGCAACCGCCATGCAGACGCACATAGAGCGCCCGGAGGCAAAGTTTTTTCATTATGTGCTGCCGGCCATGGCCTCTCAGCTTCTGACAGGCTTTTTCATTATTGTAGACGGTTTTTATATCGGCCAAAGCATTGGCGACGTGGGCCTTGCCTCCATCAACCTTTTGTGGCCCGTTGCAGCACTCATCACGGCCATTGGCCTGGGGGTGGGCACAGGCGGCAGCGTGGTGATGGCAAACGCCCTTGGCGCGCATGACGAGGCGCGCGCCCTGCAAGCGCGCGGCACCACACTGGTATGCCTTGCGTTGGCAAGCGCTGTGCTTACCGTGGGGCTTACGGCCGGCTACCCCTATGCGCTGCGCGCGCTGGGCGCATCGGGCGAGTTGTGGCAGCCCAGCGTAGATTACCTGCGCCTTGTGTGCCTGTTCTGCACAGCGCAGGTGTTCAACAGCGGGCTGAACCCCCTTTTGCGCGGGGCCGGGCAGAACCTGGCCGCCATGCTGGTGATGATTGAGGGGCTTTTGCTGAACATCTTTTTAGATTGGCTGCTCATCATGCACTTCCCGCTGGGCATGGCGGGTGCCGCCGCAGCCACGCTGATTGCCCAGGCGGCCAGCGCGGTGACGGCGCTTTGCTGCATGGCGGGCGGCAAAAGGCTGCCGCTGCGCCCCAGGCAGCTTGCGCTGAACCGTGCCGACGTAAAAAAGCTGTTGAAGGTGGGCGTTTCGCCCTTTGGGCTCTCGATGTCGCTGAACTTCCTCATCATGCTGAACAACTGGCAGTGCATCCGCTACGGCGGCGCCAGTGCGGTGGCCACCTATGCCATCCTCAGCTATGTGCTGGGCAGCGTGCAGCCGCTTTTAAGCGGCATTGGCGAGGGCATGCAGCCGCTGGTGAGCTATTGCTGCGGCGCGCACGACAGCGCGGCGCGCAAAACGCTTTTGAAAAAGGGGCTTGGGCTGATGCTGGCCACCAGCGCGGTGCTGTGCCTTGCCATTGTGCTGCTGCGCGGGCAGCTGCCCTATGTGTTCGGCGCCTCGCCCCAAACGGCACGGGGCAGCGTGCCCAGCCTGCTGTGTGCGGCCGTGGCACTGCCTTTCTGGGGCGTGGTGCGCCTGTTTTCGTCTTATTTTTACGCCAGCGGGCGCCAGAGGGAAAGCCTGCTGCTTATTTTTGGCGACCCGCTTTGCCTCAGCCCCCTGTTTTTATACCTGCTGCCCGTGCGCTTTGGCGTAAACGGCATTTGGGCGGCCTTCCCCGCGGCGCAAATTGTCCTGTTCGCTGTTCTGTGCGCCCTGCTGGCGTGGGAACGGCTGGTCAAAGAGGGCTACACCCCTTCTGTCAGGGTGCGGGCTCTTCTGCGAAAATTTCGCCAATAGCCCCCGTTAGAACCAGCGTGGCGTTTCGGTCTGCCGGGGTGGGCGTTTTGTTGATTACCACCAGATCGCGTCCGTCATAATAGCGCAAAAGGCCTGCGGCCGGGTATACGTTCAGCGAGGTGCCGCCTATTATCAGCAGGTCGGCCCCGGCAATGGCGCGCACGCTTGCCTGCAGCACGGCCTCGTCCAGCATTTCTTCATACAGCACAACCTCCGGCTTGATCACGCCGCCGCAAGCGCATTTCGGTATGCCCTGCGTGCCCAGCACAGCCTCCAGGCCATACGGTTTTCCGCATTTCATACAGCGGTTCCGGTGCACGCTGCCATGCAGTTCCAGCACATTGCGCGAGCCAGCCGCCGTGTGCAGGCCGTCAATGTTCTGTGTCACCACGGCGTGTATATGGCTCTGCCGCTCCAGGCGGGCCAGGGCCAGATGCGCCGCGTTCGGCTTTGCATGCGGGTACAGCATTTTCTCGCGGTAGAATTGAAAAAATTCCGCCGTGTGCTGTACAAAAAAGGTGTGCGACAAAATTTCTTCCGGCGGCCAGGGCCACTGCTGATGATACAGGCCGTCCTGCGAGCGGAAATCCGGGATGCCGCTCTCACACGAGACGCCCGCCCCGCCGAAAAACACGGCGCTGTGCGCTTGTTCCAACAATTCTTTCAGCCGTTGTTCCATTCTTCTTTCCGCCTTTCCTGTCAGGGGGCAGCGCGGCCGCCGGCCTCTGCTGCGCCAGGGAACACACGCGCCGGACGCCCGAAGGCCCGGCAACGCATGCTCCTGTGCACCTATACGCGGTGCACACCGTGCCATGCAGCGGCCGGAAAATCGCGCGCCTTTGCGCCCCAACATTTTTCATAAATCTCTTGAAAACAGTATATCATAACACGAAAGGAGCGTGCCAGGCCATGGCCGCCATACAGGATATTACGCGCGAGCTGGTGTTTTCCCTTCTGCCACCCCGCGCACCGGAAAGCCACAAGGGAAATTACGGTAAGGTGCTGGCTGTGTGCGGCTGCGCAGAATACCGAGGGGCAGCCGTGCTGGCCTGCCTGGGCGCGCTGCGCGCGGGTGCTGGCCTGGTGACGCTGGCCGCGCCGGAATGCGTGTGTGCCGCCGCAGCCCCGCGCATGCTGGAAGCTACCTACCTGTGCGCCCAAAGCCGCGAAGAGCTTTTGGCCGCGGCCGGGCAATATACCGTGTGCCTGGCCGGATGCGGGCGCACGGCGGATGAGGCCACTGCTGAGGAGATGCGTGCGCTGCTGGCCGCAGCGAAAGGCACCTTTGTGCTGGACGCGGGCGGGCTTTCGGCCATTGGCACAGCCGTGGAAGCGCTGGCGCCCTGCGCAGGGCGGCTTGTGGTGACGCCGCACCCCGGCGAGATGGCGCGCCTTGCGGGCATTTCTGTGGCACAGGTGCTGCAAATGCCGGCGGACGTAGCCCTTGGGTTTGCCCGAAAAACCAGCGCTGTCACCGTGCTGAAAGGCCACCGTACCCTAGTGGCCACACCGGACGGCAAGCTGTACCGCAACACCACCGGCAACGCCGGGCTTGCCCGGGGCGGCAGTGGCGACATTCTGGCCGGTATGGTGGCCGGGCTGGCCGCGCAGGGGCTTTCGCCCGAGGCCGCAGCCGTGTGCGGCGTGTGGCTGCACGGCGCTGCGGCGGACGTATGCGCAGCCCGGCACAGCATGCAGGGCATGCTGCCAGAGGATATCCTGCAGGGGCTGTGTGCTGTTTTCCTTGAAAACGGGCGATGAATATGGTATGGTAAAGGTAACATATGGGCTCTCCATATGTGCATGGCGGCCTGCGGGGCCGCGCTTTGAAATGAGGGATCAAAAGATATGTATGAGAACAACGGTCTGGACCCCATGTTCCAGGAAGAAAACACTGCCATGTGGGGCGCAACGGGCGAAACGCTCAGCCAATACACAGCCAAGACATTCGGCTGGATGGGCCTGGGCCTGCTGTGCACGTTCGCCATTGCGTTCGCTAGTTATGCCACCGGTTTTGTATGGTATTCCATCATGCAGGTGCCTTACCTGCCGTTTATTCTGGCCATTGCAGAAATTGCGGTGGTGATGGTGCTTTCTGCGCGCCTTGCGCGCCTCAGCGCCGGTGCGGCCACGGGCCTGTTCTTTGCTTATTCGGCGTTGAACGGCCTCACCTTCGCCTCACTGTTCATCCTGTATGACGTCACCACGCTGGTGTACGTGTTCGGCATGACGGCCGTGTACTTCGGCGCGCTGGCGGCCTATGGCTGGTTTACCAAGCGCGATTTGTCAAACCTGCGCAGTATTCTGTTTGCAGGGCTGATGTTCCTGCTGCTGTACTGGGTGGTTGCCATCTTCCTGCCCATGGGCATGTTTGAAAAGTTCATCTGCTTTGTTGGCCTGGCGGTGTTCCTGGGCTATACGGCGTACGACACGCAGAAGATTCGGCACTTCTACGATGCTTACCGCCTCGATGCAGAGATGGCCCACAAAGGCGCTATTTTCTGCGCCCTGCAGCTGTATCTGGATTTTGTCAATATCTTCCTGTATCTGCTGCGCCTTCTGGGCCGCCGTTCCAGCAATTGAGCATTGCCCAAAGCCCCTAAAAAATAACCGTCACAATAACAAAAGGCCTGCCCGCTGTGAAAGCGGGCAGGCTTTTTTGTTTTTGCGTTTGGCTTAGGCAGAATGTGCCTGGTTCAGCTTTTCCACTAAGCTGTCAATGTCTTCGTCTGTCAAATGTGAGCCAACATATGACGCCAGAGAATGCAGCGTCATATTTTCCAGCATCGCTTTGGCAAAAGCATTTTCTTTTAAATCCATCTGGGCCAGCCCAAACGGCAGGTACGGCCGAATCTCTTTATATTTGGAATAGAACACCTCAAACCATTCCGGGTCTTCCAAAATATCTTTCAGCACCATATTTCGCGTGGCAAGCGGATACCATTTTTCCTTCGGTGTGATGTGCACAGTGCCCCGCAACCGGATATCGGCAGAGGACGCCCCTATCAGCACTTCGTAGTCGGCCTGCGGCACATACCAATCTTGCATTTCTGTGTTGTAATAGGCAAACGCCCGCTTAGAGAGCCGAAAAACAACCTCTCGCTTTTCCCCTGGTGCAAGGTGCAGCTTTGCAAACTCTTTCAGTTCTTTGACAGGGGCAGCAACTGGCGAATTTTTTCGCGAAACGTACAGCTGCACGGTTTCACTGCCTGCGCGCGGCCCAGTGTTCCGCAAGGTACAGGACACTTCCAGCACATCGGCGTCAGTCATCTCCCTGCAGTTTAAATGAAGTGCTTCATAAGCAAAACTTGTGTAGCTCAGGCCATGGCCAAACGGGAACACCGGTTTGATTTTTTTCTTTTCATAATAGCGGTACCCTACAAAAATTCCTTCGCGAAATACGGCCTGGTTCGATTTGTCCTCGCCGTCTGTCATCGATAGGTAAGACGGGCAGTCCTCCAGGCGGCGGATAAAGGTTTCTGCCAGCTTGCCACTTGGGTTTACCGCGCCGAACAAAACGTCACTCACCGCTTCGCCGGCCGCCTCGCCGCACAAATAGGTTTCCAACACCGCTCTTGCATGCCGCAGCCAAGGCATTTCCACCACAGAGCCATTGCTCAGCACAACCACCAGCCGTGGGTTCACAGCCGCAATTTCCCGCACCAGCCTCTCATAAATCTGCGGCATTTTTAATGTTTTTCTGTCATAAGATTCCGATTCATAAGAAGCGGGCAGGCCAATAAACAATACAACCGTGTTATTTTCTCTTGCCGCCGCAATGGCCTGCTGCCATTCCTGTTCATTTGAGGTTTCGCCCGTATAGCCTTTCGCATAAGCCAGGTGCGGGCAAACCTTTTTCATTTCATCCAGAGGGCAAACCACAGAAAATGGGTTTACATGGGAACTGCCCGCCCCCTGGTAACGCGGCGCTTTTGCCATTTCACCGATGACGGCAATGCTGTCTGACGGGTCAAGCGGAAGGATGTTCCCCTGGTTTTTCAAAAGGACAATAGACTCTTTCGCAATTTTGGCGGCCAGCGCATGCCCCGCTTGTGCTGTCACTGTTTCGACAGGCTGTTTCTTTGCCTGCTCTTTCTGCCATGCAATAAGCCGAAGGATTCTTTCTACGCTGGCGTCTAAATCTTCCTGCGAAAGTTCCCCACATTTCACCGCGGCCTCAATTTTTGCCGCGCTGCTTCCATCATCGCCCGGCATCTGAAGATCCAGCCCCGCCTGGATGGAAGGCACAACCCGGTCCATAGCACCCCAATCGGTGACCAAAACGCCCTGAAAGCCCCACTCGCCGCGCAGAATTTCTTTGGATAAATGGCGATTTTGCGCTGGATATTCACCATTTACTTTATTGTAAGACGTCATCACCGCCTTTACGCCAGCCTGCACTGCCTGCTCAAAAGCCGGGAGGTAAATTTCCCGCAGAGTTCGTTCTTCCAGAATAGAATTCACGGCTTTCCGGCGGTTTTCCTGACTGTTTGCCGCAAAGTGTTTCACACAAGCGGCCACAGATGTGCGCTGCACGCCCTGAATGAACGCGGCAGCCAGCTGGCCGGCCAGATAGGGATCTTCCGAGAAATATTCAAAGTTCCGCCCGCACAGCGGCGAACGCTTGATGTTGACCCCGGGCCCCAGCAGCATATCTACACCGCTTTGCCTTGCCTCTCTGCCAAGCATAGCGCCCAATTCATCCAAAAGCTCTCTATTCCACGTGCATGCCGACGCACAGGCCGTCGGGTAACACACAGAGGGGTAGCTTTCATTGATTCCCAAATGGTCGCTGTTGTTCGTGTCCTGTTTGCGCAGGCCATGGGGGCCGTCCGACAAAAACAGGCTTGGGACGTCCCATTTCGGGTAATGTTGTGTCATCCAGAAATTCATGCCCACACAGAGCCGTGCCTTTTCTGCCAGCGTCATACCGCGCAAACATTTTTCCACATCCATGCCGCAACCCCTCCTGTTTATAAAGCTATTGAAACAAAAGTTCTATCACCTTGGTAATAGCGCCTATAATGCTTGGCGTCGAGACCCCCAGTTCTGAACTGAGGCCGGAATATTCCACACGGGTCCGTTCCCACACCCATGGCCACACCCGCTCCTGCAAGGTGCTCCGGCACGGTGTCATAACCCATTTGCCCGCATGGACAACATCGCCCCCCAGCACAATAAGCTGCGGGTTCAATACATTGATGAGGTTTGCAAGCCCTTTTCCCAGGTTATTCCCAATTTTTGCAAGTTCAGCAATTGCTGTGCCGTCCCCCTCATCTGCAGCCTGCCTCAGCTCGAGAAAGCTTTTGCCCGTTGGAATGGCAGACGCCATCATCTCCCAGCAGCCACGCTTGCCGCAGGGGCACTGCGGGCCGTTCGGGTCAAGCGTCATGTGGCCAATGTCACCGGCAAACCCCTCTTTGCCACGGTAAAGTTTTCCGCCCAGAAACAGCCCGCCGCCAATGCCATACCCAACGGAAAGATACAGCATATCCGACACGTTTTCTGCTATTCCAAAATACTTTTCGCCCAGGGCAGCACAGTTGGACGCAGTGTCCGCTATGATGGGCACATGAAAACGCTGGCGCAAATATTGTATTACAGGCACATTGTGCCAATCGATGCTGTGGATGGCATACAGCATATCGTCTTCATGGCGCAGAAGACTTGCTGTACCAACGCCAATGCCAAGAAAATTTTCTGAATACTGTTTGCAGGCAGCAAGGCCTTCCTCCAGGGTGGACGCTACGCGGTCCACCACATCCAGTGGCGGCTCCTCTGCAGAAAATGGCACATCGCTGCTCCATAGTATTTTTGCACGCACATTGCTAATCGCCAGGTTTATGTTTTTTGCCCGTATCATAATGCCCGCACACAGGCCATAGTTCTCGTTAAACATCAGGAGCTTCTGCGCGCGGCCTACACTTCCCTGCAGTGAGCCCTTGTGCACCACCATATTTTCCTCTTGCAAAGACAGGATGATGTTTGTAATTGTCGCCTTGTTCAAACCGGTGAACTTTGCGAGGCCCGTTCTGGAAATGGGCGAGTTTTTCCACAAGGCATAAACCACCCTGGCCCGGTTTTGCTGTTTCATCAACGCCTGGTTTGCCACTAACTTAGAAGACATATGCACACCGCTCACATTTAAATTTCAAGCTTTTTGCAATTTCAAGCGCAAAAGCTTATCTAAATTATATATTTTTCCTTTTATAATCGCAACAATAGTTTATTGCATTTATTATATTCTGTCAACTATCTTTTTGAACAAAACCTCAATTTTTGCGCTTTTCGGCCATATTTTGTATATATTGTTGAGTAAAAAACAGAAACTTTGTTCAAAATTGCGCTTGTTTTTTCCTCATGTGCTCTCCATAATTAGTATATGCAATAAACTAATTTCGGAAATAAAACGCAAGGAGGAATTTTGTTGAGCAAAGTAGTGGACATCCATGCGCATGTCGGCAGCAGCGCCGCATTGTATGTGGGCGGCAGCATTCAGGTTGTAACATCCCGCATGGAAAAACATGGAATCACACATTCCGTTGTTTCACCCATTCCCGGTTTTGAAGACCCCTATGGCATGGAATCCGTCAACAAAATGAACCAGCAGGTGGCCGAAATACAAAAGGCAAACGCCCGCATCTTTCCGCTTGTACTCGGTGTGGCAGAAGCACGGCACGGAGAACGCGCCGCTGTTTCTGAAACGGCATATGCGCTGGGCGAACAGGCCATGGGCGGTTTGATGTTTCACAATGACTTTGCAGGCGTTGAGATATATGCCCCTGTGATGGAGGCCATTTTACATGAAGTGATGCACTATAGCCATGCCCGCGTCGTTCAGATGCACACCGCGCAGCACTCTATGCTGGAGCCGCCCTTCGGGCTTTGGATGATGGCAAAAAAGTTTCCTGATATTACGTTTCTCTGCGGCCACCCCATGATGTCTATGGTGCAGCTTGAAAATATGGCCGCTATTGTGAAAGACTGCCCCAATATCTATGTGGACACCTGCTGCACCTGGACGCACGACCACGCCATTGAAACCTTTGCCGAAAAGGTTGGGTCTGTCGACCAGATCATGTTTGGGTCAGACAACCCATACTGGCATGAATCTTTCTGCATGGATAAATTGCTGGTAGAGCAGGCAGACCTTTCCCAAGAAGAAAAAGAAAAGATTTTCTACAAGAATTTTGAAAGAGTGTTTGGGGAGGTGAAGTGACAGTATGAGCAAAAAAATAGATGTGCATGTCCATATTGGGGAAGACCTTTACCGGCGGTATACCCCGCAGATGGCTTTGGAGCGCATGGACCGCAACGGCATTGAATATGCAGTTATCTCGCCCATTCCCGTATACCCTACCAGCGAAGGAATTCACAGCAGCGAAAAACAAAACGATTATATTGCCAATGCCCTTCAAAAGTACCCCGATCGATTTATTCGCGGGCTGGGGGTGGTGAACCCACGCCATGGCAAGGCCGCCGTGCCGGAGGTAGACCGCATCTTCAAGGACCTGGGGTTGAGCGGGCTGTTGTTTTCCAATGATAAAACCGGCCTTACTATGGACAACCCCACCATGCTGGAATTTTTGCAGCATGCAAGCCAGTATAAAAACCCCGTGGTGTTTTCTTACACATCGCAGTATTCTGTGCTGCAAGCACCTTTTATGCTGGAAAAAATTGCGCGCATGTTCCCGGGCATCACATTTATCAACGGTTCTGCCTTGAAAGATTCCACCCATGCAAACTGTTCCCGCTTTTTATCTTCAATTTTAGATAATGTCTATATCGACATTGCTGACATGAATCAGCTTCTCAATGTACTCCGCTCTACCATAACAGAGTGTGGCGCCGGAAAAATCCTGTTTGGAAGCAATATCCCCTTCTGCGATATCTGCCCGGAAATTCAGAATATTGAGGCTGTTGGAATTACGCCGGAAGAAAAAGAAAAAATCTATTTTGAAAATGCCGCTGGAATTTTTAAATTTGCATAACCTGCAAAAGATAGAAAAAGTGAAAAGGAGTGTTTTTTGTGAAAAAGTGGATCGCCATTTTACTGCTTGCAAGCATGTTGGCCACAGGCCTGTGCAGCTGTGCCAGTTCCTCTTCCAGCTCTGCGGCGCCGGGCAGCACCTCTGCTGTTCAAGGGCAGAATGACATTTACGCGCCTTATGCCGGAACGGAACTTACCTTCCTTCGCCACTCTGGGTATGAAGCCGACTGGATGGCAGAAAAGGCCGCCGAATTCTACGAAATAAGCGGCATTAAAGTGACGGTCGAGCAAATTGCCTACAGCGAGATGAAAAACAAAATTTTGCTGGATATTTCCTCTTCTGGCGGCGCATACGACATGATTGCCACCACAGAGTATTGGCTTTCTGAATTTAATGAAGGCGGCTGGCTTACCGATATGACACCCTTTTTGGAAGACCCCGCCCTTACAGATGCGACATTTGAGGCGGACGATATTGCCGTTTCTACCCTGGAAGCAAACACTATTGACGGGCAACTTTTGGCCATGCCCTGGAAATTCAACGGGCAGCTTTTGACCTACCGTTCTGATTTGATCGACACGCCGCCCAGCACCTGGGAAGAGTACCTTGCCATGGCAGAAGAATATACTTCCGGCGATATGGTGGGCGTTTCTCTTGCGCTGTCCCTCAACTCCATCATGGACATTTATCTGAACCTGCTGTATCAGGCCGGAGGCACGCTTTTAAATGAAGATAACACTGCCTGCATGCTGGATTCGCCCGAGGCCACAGAAGCTTTGGAATATTTGATGGAATTGAACCAATACACCACAAGCGGCGCAACCAATAACCAATGGCCCGAATCGGCCGCTGTTTTCCAGCAGGGGAACGCCGCGCTTTACCCCACCATCACCTCGCAGCTCAGCTCGCTGATTGACCCGGAAAAATCTGCAGTTTATGAAGATGTCGGTTATTCCGAACTTCCCGGCGGCGTTGCCTGCCTGAGCACATGGGGTGTCAGCATCACCTCCAACTGCGAATCTCCAGAGGCCGCATGGCTGTTCATTCAGTTTATGTTGAACCCCGAAAACACCAAAGACCTTGTGCTGGCCACAGAAGGTGCCGACATTCCCGTCCGCTCTTCGCTGCTGCTTGCAGAAGATCTCAACGCTTCTTATGAGCACTTTGCCATTATGAACGACATTGTCTCTGCCGAGGGGCACACATGGGCCTACCCGAAAACCAACTGCACCACAGCGATTATGGAGGCCCTTGCCGTGCATGTGCAGAATGCCATACTGGGCACAGAAAGCACCGAGCAGGCGCTCTCCTCTGCCAAAGCTGAAATTGATGCACTTCTTGCCGGCTGAACGGCAGGTTTTCTGGAAGCCGCTTGCGGATGCGGCACTATGAAAGAATGCGAGGTTCTTCTATGCGCACACGTGTTCATAACCTGCAACGGAAAGAAAACCGATTGATGTTCGGCATGTTGGCCCCCTCCGTGTTGGCTGTATTTGCAATTTCCATTGTTCCTCTTGCCTATACGTTCTATCTCAGCTTCTGCAATTACAGCCTTGTATCCAGCGAATCGGCCTCCTTCACCGGCTTGCAGAACTATCTGAAGCTTTTTCAGGATGAAACGATCCGCGGCTCTATTCTGGTTACCTTTCAGTATACCATTTTATCTGTGATCTTCTCCACTTTGGTTGGCGTGGGCCTTGCCATCGTTGTAAACCAAATCAAAATCGGCAAATCTTTCTTTCGTGTTGTGTTTTTTGTTCCCATGATGCTTTCTGGTGTCGTAGTGGGGGTTCTGTGGCGGTTCTTGTTCAACACAGACCTGGGCGTAATCAATTATTTATTAGAGGTTATTGGCCTTTCACGCGTCAACTGGACAGGCAGCGCGCAAACCGCCATGGTCAGCATCTTGATTGCCGACGTATGGCAATGGTCTTCCTATACCTTTATCAACACCCTTGCTGCGTTGGAAGCCCTGAACCCGGAACCGCTGGAAGCCGCCAGTGTAGATGGAGCAAACAGTGTCCAGAAATTTTTCTACATCAAATTGCCCTCCATCATGCCGGTTATTGCCGTCTCCATTGTATTTCGGACAATTTGGGCATTTAGAAGCTTTGATCTGATCTATTCCCTCACCAGCGGCGGCCCCGGAACCTCTACCACAACCATGGCAATCGAAATTTATAAACTGGCTTTTAACCAATATGACATTGGGGCCTCCAGCGCTCTGTCCATTTTGATGTTCCTTCTTCTCACCGGCATCAGCATGATTATTTTATGGAACACGATGAAGGGGGATAAAAAATGAAACAAAAACACAGTGTTTCCGTGGTTTGTTACACCATTGCAGGCCTGGCGGCGCTGATTACCATTTTCCCTCTCTATTGGACGTTGATCACTTCGTTCAAAACATATAAAGAGGCCTTTGCGCAGCCGCCAGATTTTTTCACCGCAGTTTCGCTCGACAATTATATCGCTTTCCTGAAACAGAATAACATTCTGCTCTATTTAAAAAATTCCATTATCATCTCTGTATTCAGTGTGCTCATCCCATTGATTTTGGGGCTGTTTGCCTCCTATGTGATTACCCGTTCTTCCATTCCCGGCAAAGAGGGATTTTCTATGTTTCTCATTGCCTCCCGTTTTATTCCGCCGGCCAGCACTTTAATTCCCACCTATCTGATGTTCCGGGCATTGAACCTTTACGACACTCTAACGGGCCTGATTCTTTTGAATGTGGCCATGAACATCCCCTATGTGGTATGGATGATGCGCGGTTTTATTCGGGACGTCCCTTTGTCTTTGGAAGAATCTGCATGGCTGGACGGAGCCTCCCGAATTCGCACCTTCTTTTCCATTGTGCTGCCGCTTTGCAAGCCCGGAATTGCCGCCACGGCCGTTCTTTCATTTTGTTTCTCCTGGAACGAATTCATGTATGCCATGAACCTCACAAGCACCGAGGCCAAAACGCTTCCGTTGGCCATGATGACCTACATGGGCGAAAGCGGAAATGAATGGCAGATGATGGCCACAGCAGGCATTGTCATTCTTCTGCCCACCATCATCTTTACGGTTTTAACCCATCGGAATCTCGGCTCTGGCATGTCTTTCGGTTCGGTTAAAGAATAGGGCCTGCGCCGCAGCCATTTGACAATAAGCATCCCCGCCGGGCATACCGGCGGGGATGCTTATTTTGTTCATTCTTCTTTGGTAAACAGCATGCGGTCATTGTCCAAGTTTTTGCCTGCCTGCGCGCGGAACTGCGCCAGCAGGCTGTCCACCGTGGCGGCGGCGCGCTGCGCGCCGGAAAGCTGCAGCACAATGCGCCCTGCGTCCATCATCACCGTGCGGTTGCCCAAAGAGAGCGCAGAGGAGATATTATGCGTCACCATCATGCAGGTGATGCCCTTTTCCGCCACAATCTGCTTTGTCAGCGCCAGCACCTTTTCCGCTGTGGCAGGGTCCAGCGCGGCGGTGTGTTCGTCCAGCAAAAGCAGCTTTGGCGTCACCAGCGTTGCCATCAGCAGTGTCAGTGCCTGACGCTGGCCGCCGCTCAGCAGGCCAACCGGCTGGCTAAGCCTGTCTTCCAGGCCCAGGCCCAGCGCCGCAAGCTGCTGGCGGAACGCCGCGCGGTCTTTCGCACGGATGGTGGAGAACACGCCGCCCCGCTTTGCCGCGCGCAGGTAGGCCAGCGCCATATTCTCTTCAATGGTCATGTGCGGGGCCGTGCCTTTCAGGGGGTCTTGAAACAGGCGGCCTATCTGCCGCGCGCGTTTGTGGTCCGGCACAAAGGTGACATCGCGCCCGTCCAGCATCACACGGCCTTCGTCCGGGTAAAATTCACCGGCCACAGCGGCCATCAGGGTGGATTTTCCCGCCCCGTTCGAGCCAATCAAGGTGACAAAATCGCCTTTCTCCAAGTGAAGGCTCACATCGTCCAGCGCCTTTTTCTCATTTACAGTGCCGGGGTTGAACGTTTTGCTGACATGCACAAGGTCAAGCATGGCCGCCGCCCCCCTTTCCCGCTTTCTGCGCCCTGCCGCGCCTGCGCCGCAAGGCCACGCTGCGCTTCAAGGTAGGGGCCGAGATGGCCAGCGCCACAATGACGGCCGAAATCAGCTTCAAACATTCAGACGGCACGTTGGCGCGCAGCGCCAGGGCAATGATAAAGCGGTAGATGACGCTGCCCGCCACGGCCGCAAGCACTTTGGCCCACAGGCCGCCGCGGCCCAGCAGCGTTTCCCCGATGATAAGCGAGGCAAGGCCAATCACCACCATGCCTGTGCCCAGGTTGATATCTGCCGAGCGCTGGTACTGCGCCAGCACAGCGCCGGAAAGCGCCGTCATGCTGTTGGCCGCACACAGGCCCACGGTAATGGTGAACACCGTGTTGATGGAACTGGCGCGCACCATGGCCGGGTTGTCGCCAGTGGCACGGATGGAGAGCCCCAGGCGTGTGCGCAGAAAGGCAATAAGCAGCGCGCACACCACAAGGCTGATGGCCGCGGCCAGCACCAGCCGGTAAGGGAATGCCTCACCCACGGCATCGCGCAGCAGGGTGAACACCGTCTCTGTTTTCAGCATGGGCACATTGGAGGAAAAGCCCATGACGGCCAGGTTCACGGTATATAACCCCGTATTGGTGATGATGCCCGCCAAAATGGAGGGCACGCCCATGCGCGTTTGCAAAAAGGCTGTGACAAAGCCAGCGCAGGCCCCCGCCAAAACGGCCAGCACCAGCCCCAGCACCGGGCGGCCTGCCACGGCCGCCGTGGCAGACACGGCGCAGCCCAGGGTGAAGGCGCCGTCCGTTGTCATGTCGGCAATGTTCAGCACGCGAAAGCTTAGAAACAGGGCCATGGCCACAAGGCCGTAAATAAAGCCAAGCTCCAGCGCGCTTTGTACAATGGCTGCGTTCAACATATGGCATGCTCCTTTTACTCTGCCTGTGTGGCAACTTCCACCACCGTGCCGGCCATGCCGTCAAACACAGCGGCATCCAGGCCCAGCGCGGCGGCCGTCTCGGTGTTCACCGTGATGATGCCGCCCTCCATCACATGATATTCCGGCACTTCACCGCCCTGCAGAATATCCACTGCCATACCGGCCGTATAGGTGCCCAGCTCGGTGTAGTTGACCCCGCAGGTGGCAAACGCGCCCGCCTTCACAAAGGAATCGGCCCCGGCGTAAAAGGGGATGCCCGCGGCGGCAAGCTGCTCGGAAACGGCGGCAGCAGCGGCCATTACCACGTTGTCCGTGGGGGTGAACACGGCGTCCACCTGCCCAATAAGCGAGGCCACGGCCGAGAGGATTTCATCGTTGGTGTTGCCCGTTTTTTCCACATAGGCAATGCCCTTTTCCTCCAGGTAGGCTTTCGCCTGGGCAATGGGCGTGGCGGAATTGGGCTCTGAGTTGGAATACAGCAGGCCAACCGTCTGCACGTCCGGGTCTGCGGCCAGCATCATATCCAAAATAAATTCCGTGTTCAGGGCATCCGAAGTGCCCGTCACGTTGGAAAAGCCCTCCACCCCGGCTTCGGCCGGGTCTGAAATGGCGGCATATATCACAGGGATGCCCGTCCCATCCGCCGCGTTCACCATGCATTGAGCAGCCAGCGTGGCAATGGGAATGATGGCGTCATACCCCTCCGAAACCACCTGTGTGCCAATTTGGTTCAGCGTGGTGGTGTCGTTTTGGCCGTTGAACTCTTCATATGCAATGGTAATGCCCTTTTCCTCAGCCAACGCATCCAGCCCGGCCTTCACCGCCTCGCGAATTTCGTCCAGGGAAGAATGGTCCATCTGCTGCACAATGGCCACGGTGTAATCGGCACTGGCGGCCGGGCCCCCGCAGGCGGCAAGGCCCAGGCAAAGCGCGGCGGCAAGCAAAACACAGAACAGTTTTTTCATGGTGATACCCTCTTTTCAAAATTTTGTGTGACAGTGTATGGTTCCAGACGCCTGCCGGCCCCGCCATCGCTTTGTGAAATATTCATATGCGTTCATGTTGCTTTTCCCCTTTGCACAGGCAAATAAAAAAACGCCTGCCCCTGCTGTTATGCAAGGGCAGGCGTTTTGAAAACATTCCTGCGGTGCCACCTTGATTGCCGCCCCCTCACGGGAGACAGCCGCTCTGCGGGATGCAAACACATCCCCGCGCTGTAACGTGCGCCCACGTCGCAAGATACTCGGCCCCTGGCCTTTCCCCGCGCCCTCCGCGGCCCATTTGCCCGCCCCGCATTGCGGCCCGCTTCCACCTTGCCGGGCTCTCTTTGCGCGCGCTGACGGTTTTACTTCCGCGTCTACGGTTTCTTCTGTTTGCGTTTATGTTAGCACGCGCACCGGGCGGTGTCAAGCCCTTTTTGTAATTTACCGCTTTATTTTAAAAAAGCATCCAATAGAACAGGCCCGCAGCGCGAAAGAAAGTTTTTTAGAACTGTAACCACTTGCACACAAAATTATGATATAATGTTTGCGTTTTATGAAGCCAAACGCCCGCGCAGGATAAATTTTGTAAAACAAGGGCCGCGCCCGCGGCAAATATGCGCCGCCAAACGCGGCCTGTATAGAGCGGGGCGCAGCAGGCAAGGCACTTTGTGCGCGCTTTGCCCGGCTGTGCCGGCCGCCCACATTACGGCTGAGAAAGCCGCAACCAGGAGGAACCTAGCTATGAAATTCCGCTTCAAACTTCTTTGTGTCACGCTGTGCCTGGCCCTGAGCGCCGCCGCTTTCACCGGGTGTTCCGGCCAGGGCGCTTCCTCTGCATCCGGCTCTGCCGCTTCGGCGTCCGCCACCGGGGAGGAAACACACGAGCCCGGCCTTTTCATTGACGGGCAAAAGGTAGAGGCAGACCCTGTGCTTACCTTCAACGGGGAAGAAGTGTCTTTTGATTTATACCGCTATATTTTTCTTACCTTCTGCGACCGCGTTGCCGGGGATGACAGCAGCTATTGGGAGGACATGAGCAACTCGGAAACCGCGCAGGCGGCCGAAACCGTCAAGCTGTATACGCTGAACAACGCGCTTTCTTTCCCCATGTTCCGCCAGTGGGCCGAAGAGCTTGGCGTAAGCCTGACAGAAGAGGAGACGGCCGAGATTGAGCAGGTGGCCGCCGATTGGGAGGGGTATTTTGGCTCGGAGGAAGAGTATGAAAACTTCCTTGCCATCAACCATCTTACAAAAGAGCTTGCCATTCAGATGGAGCTGGACACACAGCTGAGCAACAAGGTACTGGAGGCCGCCTACGGCGATGCCATCAAAGCGGATGTGCTGGAAAACTTTGTGCATGTGCAGCATGTGCTGATTCAGTTTGAGGACGCAGAGGCGGACGACCACTCGGCCGAGCTTGCCAAGGCGCAGGAGGTGCTGGAAAAGGCACAGGCGGGCGAAGATTTCAACGCCCTGATGGAGGAATATAACGAAGACCCCGGCGAGCCGGAGGAGGGGTACTACTTCCCCACCGGTGTGATGGTGCAGGAGTTCGAGGACGCCTCGTTTGCCCTGCAGGACGGCGAGATCAGCGATATTGTGGAAACAAGCTATGGCTACCACATCATCAAGCGCCTGCCTCTGGACGAAAGCTATATTGACACCCACCTGCTGGACCTTGCGGCCGATTCTTCCGTGAACGAGCAGATGAATCAGGATATGGACGAGCGCATCCGCGCAGGGGAAATTTGGTATTGCGATGTGTATGACCAAATTTCGCCCGCCACGCTGTTCTAAGCCGTCCGTTTTTTTGAAACAACAAAGATGCGCCGCCCCGGCTAAAGCCGGGGCGGCGCATTTGTTTTATTTGTTGCGGTACATCTCTTCGTAATATTTCTGGTAATTGCCGCTGGTGACGTTGGACATCCATTCCTCATGGGCAAGGTACCAATCAATGGTTTTCACAATGCCCTCTTCAAACGGCGTCTCGGGGTACCAGCCCAATTCGTCTTTGATTTTCTGCGGGTCAATGCCATACCGCCGGTCGTGGCCAAGCCTATCTGCCACATAGTGGATGAGCGTTTCGTTGATGGCGTCGTCCGCAAGGCGCTGGTGCAGCTGGGCAATGATGGTTTTTACAATAAAAATGTTCGGCCGCTCGTTATGGCCGCCCACATTGTACACCTCGCCCACACGACCCTTTTCCGCCACCATATCAATGGCCTTGCAGTGGTCCTCTACATACAGCCAATCGCGCACGTTCATGCCGTCGCCGTACACCGGCAGGCTTTTGTGGTTCTTTACATTGTGAATCATCAGCGGAATCAGCTTTTCCGGGAACTGATAGGGGCCATAGTTGTTCGAGCAGCGCGTGATGTTCACCGGCATGCCGTAAGTGTCGTGGAACGCCATGACAAACATATCTGCGCTGGCTTTGGAAGAAGAGTACGGGCTGTGCGGGCACAGAGGCGTCGTTTCGGTGAAATAGCCCTCGGCGCCAAGGCTGCCGTACACTTCGTCGGTGGAAACCTGCACATATTTTTTCCCAGGCGCCCACTGGCCGTCCTTTTGCCATGCATTCTTGGCGCACTGCAGAAGGTTCACCGTGCCCAGCACGTTCGTCTCTACAAAAATTTCGGGGTTCGAGATGCTGCGGTCCACATGGCTTTCGGCGGCAAAGTTGATGACGCAATCGAAATCATACTGCAAAAACAGCTTTTCCACCAGGGCCCTGTCGCAGATATCGCCCTGCACAAACACATGGCGGCTGTCGCCCTCTACCCCCTTCAGGTTTTCCAAATTGCCCGCATAGGTGAGCTTATCCAGGTTCACCAGCAGGATTTCGTCATATTTTTTCAGCATGTAATACACGAAGTTCGAGCCAATGAACCCCGCGCAGCCTGTGATGAGATATTTTTTCAATGCAGTTTCCCCTTTTTTGCGGCGGGCTGGCCGCCGTTTTTTTGGCAGATGGGGTCATTCCCCATTCCAGTTTTCAAAAAATGCGGCCAGCGCCTGCTTCCACGGGCGCATCTCGTTGCCCACAGTGCAGCGCAGCATGCGGTTGTCCAGCGCGCTCCACGCGGGCCTGTCCGCTGCCGCAGGGTGCGCGGCCTTATACTCGGCGCTGGTGCACGGCGCCACCGTGGCCTGCAGCCCGGCCAGGCGCACAATTTCTTTTGTGAACTCATACCACGAGCACACGCCCTCACCTGTGCAGTGGTATACGCCGTATTCCTCGGTTACGGCAAGCTTTAAAATGTGATGTGCCAGATCTGCCGCATTGGTGGGGTTTCCAAGCTGGTCGTCCACCACGGTAAGGCTGCCGGTTCTTCTGGCGGCGTTCACCATGGTCTTGACAAAATTTTTGCCCACATAGCCGTACAGCCATGCCGTGCGCACTACAAACCAGCGCGTGCAGAACTGCCGCACATATTCCTCGCCCAGCAGCTTTGTTTTTCCGTACATAGATTTCGGCGCAGGCGTCTCGCACTCGGAAAGCGGCGCGCTGCCCGCCCCGCAAAACACATAGTCGGTGGAGATGTGCACCAGCTTTGCCCCCACCTCTTCCGCCGCCATGGCAAGGTTGCGCGCACCCAGGGCGTTCACACGGAAAGCATCGTCCGGGTTTGCGTCGCAGCCGTCCACATTGGTGTATGCCGCACAGGAAAAAATCACGTCCGGCGCATGGCGGCGCACAAAGGCGGCCACCGCATGCCGGTCGGTAATATCAAGGCTTTCCATGCCGGACACGCCCACATCCGTCTCTACCACGCTGGCGTGCCGCAGCTTCTCTGGCAGGGGGCCCAGCTCGGTGCACCCGCGCGCAAAACAGCGGCGCAGCTCGGTGCCAAGCTGGCCGTTGGCGCCGGTGATTAGAACCTTCATGCCTTACCCCCCTCTCTCAATAGCGAATTTTGTTTTCCGCCACCTGCTTCAAGTGCTGGCCATAAGGGCTTTTGCCATAGCGCTGGGCGCTTTCCAGCAGTTTTTCCTTTGTGATCCAGCCGTTTTTATAGGCAATTTCCTCCGGGGCTGAAATTTTGATGCCCTGGCGTTTTTCCACCATGCGCACAAAATCTGCCGCATCCACAAGGCTGTCCATGGTGCCGGTATCCAGCCATGCAAAGCCGCGGCCCAAAAGCTGCACGTCCAGCTTGCCGTCCTGTAAGTAAAGGTCGTTCAGGCTGGTAATTTCCAGCTCGCCGCGCGCCGAAGGCCGCACCTGCTTTGCCAGGCTGGAAACACGGCCCGGGTAAAAGTACAGGCCCGTGATGGCGTAGTTCGATTTCGGGTGCGCGGGCTTTTCTTCCACGCTTACCACCCTGCCGGCCTCGTCAAATTCCACAATGCCAAAGCGCTCGGGGTCGTTTACATAATAGCCGAACACCGTGGCGCGCCCGTTTTCCTGCGCGTTCTTCACGGCGTTTTTCAAAATGCGGGAAAAGCCGTTGCCATAAAAGATGTTGTCGCCCAAAATCATGGCGCAGGCATCGCCGCCAATGAACTCTTCCCCCAGAAGAAATGCCTGGGCCAGGCCGTCCGGCGAGGGCTGTACCTTGTAGGAAAAATGCACGCCATACTGGCTGCCGTCGCCCATGAGGTGCTCGAAGCGCGGGGTGTCCTCCGGGGTGGAAATGATGAGGATGTCCTGAATGCCCGCCAGCATCAGCGTGGAAAGCGGGTAATAGATCATGGGTTTGTCATACACAGGCAGCAGCTGCTTAGAGGTGACCATGGTGAGCGGGTACAGCCTCGTTCCGGCGCCGCCGGCAAGGATGATTCCTTTCATTGCTGTTCTCCTTTTTCTTTCAAAATCTCAAAACGGGCTAAGTACCGCCCACACACTTACACAAAAAACAGCGCCCCTGCGCCAGGGCTGCCCTCAGCGCAAACGGAAGCCCCATTTGCGCCAATAGCGCATCATAGAGGATATCTGCTGAAAAAACGGCTTCAGGCTTTTGTTCGGGCTGCGGTGCCAGGCGTGGTACACATGCGTGCAGGGCGTGAAATACACCTTGCCGTAGCTTTGCGCTTTGCGGGTGATGTCGGCGTCTTCCACATACATGAAATAGCCCTCGTCAAAGCCCTGCATTTGGCGGAACACATCGGTGCGCACCACAAAAAAGCAGCCCGTGCAAAAATCGATTTCTCTTGGCACGGTGAGGTCTTCGTCCAACATCAAATAGTGCTCTTCCGTTTTTTTCAGGCAGGCCAGCGGCACCTGCCGCGCCAGCAGGGAAAGAAAACCCGGCGCCCGCTTTGCCGTATACTGCGGCGTGCCGTCCGGAAACAGAAGCTGAGGCGTGGCCATAACCACATCCGGGTGCTCGTCCAAAAAGGCGCACAGTTTGCCGATGGCGTCCTCATCCAGCGTGATGTCCGGGTTTACCACAGCGTGATATTTGCTGTTCAGAACGGGCAGCACCGCGTTGTGCCCGGCGCCGAAACCCATATTGCGCGCAAGGCGCATCACCTGCACGCGCGGGCCCCACTGTGGCTGGGCCTGCTGCAGCTTTTCCCCTGTGCCGTCCGGCGAGGCATTATCCACCAGATACAGCGAAAGGTCCACACCCGTTGTGTGCCGCAGAAGGCTTTCGGCCGCCTGCGCCGCCTCGCGGTAACCGCCGTATGTCACAATGCAGGCGCTTACCTTTGTTTTTTCCATGCTGCGCCTTCCCCTTTCGCCGCGCGGGCCTCGCCCTGTGGTTATGGTTTATTATATCCTACCCGGCGGCTTTTTTCAATGTGTGCGCATATTTTCCGCAGGCGGGCGCAAGCTAGGTAACAGCAGAGGTTCGCATGCACACAGGGGGGCAGCCGCGCCTCCCTTGTGGCGGAAAAGGGCGGGTGGAAGATACATGAGGCAAAAAGCTGCACAATTTTCTGTGGGTGCCGCAGGCTACAGCGCGCTGGAGATTGCCGTGCGCGGCCACACCCACTGGACAATGGCCGTGCTGGGCGGCCTTTGCCTGTGCGCACTGTGTGTGATTGCGCGCAGCTTTTCGCACAGGAGCATCGTGTTCCAGGCGGCGCTGGGCGCAGCCTTCATCACTGCGGCGGAATTCGCCACCGGCGTGGTGGTAAATTTGTGGCTTGGGTGGAATGTTTGGGATTATACCAAAGAGGCCGGGGACATTCTGGGGCAGATTTGCCCGCTGTTCACCTTCTATTGGTTCTGCTTGTGCTGCGGCGTGTTTGGGGCACTGCGGCTTGCGCGGCGCCATCTGGCGGGAAGGGTGAACACCTGACGGCTTTTCCCACATTGCAAAAGCGGCGGGCGCCCTTGGGCGGCCCGCCGTCTTTGTACTGAACGGGCCGCCCCGCTGTTGCCTGCCCTCGCGCGGCATGGTATGATAAGAATGAGTTCAAATTTGCCAGTGAACCGATTCTGCAAAAGGAGCTTTCAGCAAAATGGTTGTTTTCACATCTATCTGCGCCAATTATCTGCATAAAGCCCGTGTGCTCGCCCGCTCTGTAAAAAAATATATCCCAGATGCCGTCTTCATCGTATGTATGACAGAGCGCGGGCTCACCGATTCCATGCGGGACGATGCTTTTGATTCTGTGGTGCTCTCGAAGGATATGTGGGAAGGTGATTTTGACGCCTACATATTCAAGCACGCCATTGTAGAGGCCTCCACGGCTGTAAAGGGGCAGTTTTTCCGCTGGCTGTACCGCGCATATCCAGCGGAACAGCAGTTTGTATATCTGGACCCGGACTGCCGCGTATATTCCGATTTTTCCGAACTGCGGGAACTTCTTGTGACAAAGCCCATCGTTGTATGCCCGCATCTGGTAGACCGCGGAAACGTTCAGATGGAGATATCCAGCATGGCGCACGGTGTATATAATCTCGGCTTTCTGGCGGTGAACCGTTCCAAAGAAGCCCGCGCCATGATAGAGTGGTGGGCACAGCGCCTGTCCCAATACTGTTATGACGATATCCCCCACGGCATTTTCACAGACCAGAAGTGGATAGACCTCGCGCCCTGTTTCTTTGATGTGTACATTCTGAAGCATCACGGCTACGACTTTGCCACCTGGCGCATGATGGATGCCGGCCTCGCAAAAGAGGGCGGCGTATGGACAGTGAAGGGGCAGCCCTTGCGCTTTGTGCACTTTTCCGGTTACGGCGCCACCATCGAGCATTGCATGCAGGAATGGGCGCCGGACGATTTATTTCTGAAAGAACTGTACGGCGCATACCGGGAAGAACACGAAGCCGCCAATGCCGACCATGTCTCCCAAACGCCGTGGTCTTACGGCTGCTACGCTTCCGGCGAGGCCGTCCGCACAGATATCCGGCAGGCGTGGCGTGAGCACAAGGATGAGATGGCTGCATTCGGCAACCCGTTTCAGTACAGCAACTTATTTTTCAACCTGCGTCTCCGTGTATATCCCGTCACCATCCGGGAGCGCTCATCCATTCTGTGGAATGGATGCCGCCGCGCGCTGCGGGCGGGCGGCGTTGGCGGCCTGATGCGGAAAGCCCGTCAAAAGCTGCTGCGGAAATAACCACTGCTTCGTAAAAAAGCACCGGCGCGCTTTAGAGCGCGCCGGTGCTTTTTTACAAACGGCATTTTCTCCACAGAGAAAACCTCTACTCAGGAAACCTCTCAGCCGGACAGTTGTTATCTATTTTGCCGTGTTGATAAACTGGCGGTTATCCCACAGATATTTGGCGCCGGAAATCAGCGTAACGGCGGCCACCAGCCAGCACAGCACCTGGCTGATAAGGCCAACGGCCATCACATCTGTAGGGCCTGCCAATGAGGCGGCAAAGTAATAATACAGGATTGTCACCATTTGCAGCACAGTTTTCACCTTGCCCCACCAATTGGCCGCAATCACCTTATTGCCGGCCGCCGCCACCATGCGCACCCCGGCCACGGCAAACTCACGCGCCAGAATAATAGCCACCACCCAGATGCTGCACACGCCGTCGCGCATCATATACAGAAAGGCAACGGTGGTAAGCAGTTTATCGGCCAGCGGGTCGGCAAATTTGCCGAAATCGGTGACAAGGTTCCATTTGCGGGCCAGGTAACCGTCCAGATAATCGGTGAAGCTGGCCACAGCGAACACGATGCCCGCGGCCAAATACCACGCATTGGTGGTGTAACTGGCCGTGCCGTACTGGGTAACGCCCGCCAGCACCATAAACACCGGCACAAGCAAAATGCGCAGCATCGTCAGTTTGTTGGGAAGGTTCATTGCTTGATTCTCCTTTATTCCGCCAAAGTTGCATACAAATCGTATACATCACTATCTATGATACGAACCGTATAAAATTCACCCGGTGTCAGCGCGGCATTGCCGTCCACACACACCACCGCGTCAATATCCGGCGCATCGGCGCGCGTGCGGCACAGCCACAGGCCGTTTTCCTCGTCCCATCCGTCGCACAGCACCTGTGCCTGTGTGCCCACCAATGCGGCCTGCCGCGCGGCCATATGATCCGTCTGGATGCGCATCACGGCCTCTGCGCGCTGTTCGCGCACCGCAAGGGGCATTTGCGTCATCTGCGCAGCCTTTGTGCCCTCTTCTTCCGAATAGGCAAAGCAGCCCAGCCGGGCAAAGTTTTGCTGGCGCACAAAGGCGCACAGCTTTTCAAACTGCGCGGGCGTCTCACCGGGGAACCCGGCGATGAGTGTGGTGCGCAGGGTGATATCCGGCATGGCGGTGCGCAGCTTTTCCAGCGCGGCGCGCACAGTGCCCTCGTCCCCCTTGCGGTTCATGGCTCGCAGCACATCGGAATCAATGTGCTGGATGGGCACGTCCAGATAGTGCAGCACCTTTTCATTGCGCACCATGGCGGCCACAAATTCATCTGTGATGCGCTCGGGGTAGGCGTAAAGAAGGCGAATCCACACAATGCCCTCCACCTTGTTCAGCTCGTCCAGCAGGCGGGCAATTTCCACCTTGCCCCTGTCTGCGCCAAAGGCGGTGATATCCTGTGCCACCACAATCAGCTCTTTTACGCCTTCCCCGGCAAGCCAGCGCGCCTCGGCCACACAGCTTTCCACCGTGCGGCTGCGCAGCGGCCCGCGGATGAGCGGGATTGCGCAATAAGTACAGCAGTTCGAACAGCCCTCTGCTATTTTCAGATAGGCATAGTGGCGCGGCGTAGAGATCACGCGCTTGCCGGAAAGCGGCAGCGCAGCCTTGGGGCCGTAGCTTTCAATGCCCGTTTCGCCCCGTTCCAGCCTTTCCAGAATGGATGCAATGGCCGCGTTTGAGCCAATGCCCACCACCGCGTCCACCTCGGGCATCTCTTTGCGTATCTCCTGCTGGTAACGCTCGGCAAGGCAGCCCGTCACCACCACTTTCAGCGCAGGGTTCTGCGCCTTGTGGCTGCATGCCTCCAAAATGGTATCAATGGCCTCCTGCTTGGCGCTTTCAATAAAGCCGCAGGTGTTGATAAGCACGCATTGTGCCTCTTCCACGCTGGCCACGGTGGTGTGCCCCGCCTGCAGCAGGGCATGGGCCATGCAGTCGGCGTCCACCTGGTTTTTCGGGCACCCCAAAGAGATCAGTGCAATTTTCATGCGCGTTGCGCCCCTTTCCTGTTAAAGCTCACAGCCCTCTGCCTCCAGCTGTGCCAGCACTTCACTCACTGCGGCCTTTGCCTCGCCGTAGGAAAACCCGCGCCGCGCCAGCGCCGCCAGCACCTTTTCCCGCTGGCCGGCGGCCAGCTTTGCGCGGTAATGCTTTTCCACCACGGCACGGCAGGCGGCCTCGCTTTGCGGCGCAATTTCTTCCATTGCCGCGGAAATATCCTCGGCGCACAGGCCCAGCAGGTTCAGCCGCCGCTCAATCTCTCTTGCAGAACGGTTCTGCCCCGCCAGGTGGCGCGCGCGGGCCTTTGCAAAGGCGGCGTCATCCAGCAGGCCAAGGCGCTGCATCTCGGCCACGGCGGCCGCGCTGGACGGGCCGTCAAACTTGAGGCACAGCTTTTCATACAATTCCTGCGAGCCATAGCCGCGCAGCGAAAGATAGCCCAGTGCCTTATCTTTGGCGCGGCGCGTCTCGCTGGCGGCCTGCAAACCGGCAAGGGCTGCGGCATCCAGCTCGCAGCCCTCGCACAGGCCATATTTGCAGTAGGTCTCTGCATCTACAGAGAACAGAAATTCGCCCGTGTCATCAAACAGGGCCATGCGGCCCTTTTTTGTCTCGGTAACTTTAGAAAGCCTCATTTATTCGTCTTCCATCATAATGTCGATGCTGGGCTTTCTGGTGCGCGCTTTCGGCGCCTCTTCCGCCTGTGCGGCAGGGGCCGGCGCAGCTGCGGGCGCAGCGGGCGCGGCCGGTTTTTCGGCCGTCTTGGCAGGCGCGTCATCCAGGCTGCCGCCGCGGCGCTTGCCCGCGCGGCCGGCAAACAGCTCGCTGGCGCGGGCGCGCACCTGCGCCTCGATGTCCGCGGCAAATTCCGGGTGCTCTTCCAGATAATTCTTGGTGTTATCGCGCCCCTGGCCCAGGCGGGTTTCGCCGTAAGAGAACCACGCGCCGCTCTTCTGAATAATGTTCAGTTTCACGGCAAGGTCCAGCAGCTCGCCGGATTTGGAAATACCCGTGCCGAACATGATGTCGAACTCGGCCTCTTTGAAGGGCGGGGCCACCTTGTTTTTCACCACTTTGGCGCGCGTGCGGTTGCCAATGAAGTTGCCGGAGGAATCTTTCAGGCCCTCAATGCGGCGCACATCAATGCGCACAGAAGAATAATACTTCAGCGCGCGGCCGCCCGCAGTAACCTCGGGGTTGCCGTACACGATGCCCACTTTTTCGCGCAGCTGGTTGATGAAAATGGCCACTGTGCCGGTTTTGCCAATGACGCCTGTCAGCTTGCGCAGCGCCTGGCTCATCAGGCGGGCCTGCAGGCCCACATGGGAATCGCCCATTTCGCCCTCTATTTCGGCGCGCGGCACCATGGCCGCCACCGAGTCAATGACAATGGCGTCGATGGCGCCCGAGCGCACCAGCGCCTCGCAAATTTCCAGCGCCTGTTCGCCGGTGTCTGGCTGAGAGACAAGCAAAGAGTCAATATCCACCCCAAGGGCCTTGGCGTACACAGGGTCCAGCGCGTGCTCTACGTCAATGAAGGCCACCTCGCCGCCGCCCTTCTGCGCCTCGGCAATGCAGTGAAGGGCCAGCGTCGTCTTGCCCGAAGATTCCGGCCCGTAAATTTCCACCACACGGCCGCGGGGCAAGCCGCCGATGCCAAGGGCCAAATCGAGCGAGAGCGAGCCGGTGGAGATTGCGTCCACCTGCATGGTGACGTTCTGCCCCAGCTTCATAACAGCGCCCTTGCCAAATTGCTTTTCAATTTGGCTCAGCGCGGTCTCCAGCGCACTTTTCTTGTCGCCCGCCGCCTTGCGCTCCGGCGAGGGCACGGTTTGCTTTTTATCTGCCATGGCTTCCTCCTGCAATGTGCGCGGCCCGGCCGCGCGTGGTGTCTGTTTTTGTATGTGCATCATACCGCACGTCATATCCCATAAAGCGTACTTGACGGCCGCCGTGCGGCAAACCCTTCCACGGGTTAGTATACCCGAAACAATGTGCAAATGCAACGAGCATTCGCCCTTTTGGCGCATTCCTCACGTTTTTTCGGCATACACACAGCGCGGCAGGCCCGCGGCGTCCCGGCGCACCGAAATGCCTGCATACCCGGCCGCCCTGCAAAGCGCCGCCACCTGCCGCGCCTGCCCGGCGCCTATCTCGAACACCAGCGCCCCGCCGCTTTTCAGCGCCGGGAAATAAGCCGGTGCAATATGCCTGTAAAAGCAAAGGCCCTGCTGCGGCGCCACAAGCGCCTCGCGCGGCTCGAAGCGAAGCTCTGGCGCAAGGGCCTCATATTCCTGCGCCGTCACATAGGGCGGGTTCGACACAATGACATCCACGCTGTGCGGCGCAAGGGTATTTTCATAGCCGAACACATCGGCCTGCACGGCCGCAACCCGCGGCGCCAGCGCAGCGCAGTTGCGCTGCAGGAAAGAAAACGCCTCGCCGCTTTTTTCCACGGCCGTCACCCGGGCGGCGGGCACGCCGCGCGCCAGGGCAATGGCAAGCACGCCCGTGCCTGCACACAAATCCAGCCCGGCTGGCTCATCTTCGCGCCCGGGCCGGGCAGCCGCGCGCTTCAGCGCAGCCACCGCTGTTTGTGCCACGCATTCTGTGTCTGCCCGCGGAATGAGCACGCCCGGGCCCACTTCTACCGTAAAATCAAGAAAATCCCACTCGCCCAGCAAATACTGCAAGGGCTCGTGCCGGGCGCGGCGGGCGCAAAGCTGCGCCAGCCGCTGCTGCGCGGCCTCTGGCACGGGGGAATCCGGCGCAAGCCGGGGGTCCGCTTTGCAGCACAGGCGGCAAAGCTCGCGCGCGTCAAACGCAGCGTCCTCCACGCCCGCCTGCTCCAGCAGGGCTGCGGCCTTTCCCCACAAGGCGCCCAGCCTTACCATACGCTCTCGTCCGGCCGCTCCGGCAGCACGGGCGTCACTGCGGCAATGGCGCATTCGATCATGCTGTCATCCGGCTCCTGCGTGGTGATGCGCTGCAGCCACAGGCCCGGCGCGCTGACGGCGCGGCACACGGCATTGTCGTATTTTCCGCACAGTTTGATAATCTCGTAGCTCACCGCCACCACCACCGGCAGCAAAAGCAGCTTGAACACAATGCGCAGCGAAAGGCTGCCCCACGGGATAACACTGTTTAACAGAATGCTGACCACAATGACAATCAGCAGGAAGCTGGTGCCGCAGCGCGGGTGAAACCGGCAGCATTTGCGCACATTTTCCACTTCCAGCGGAAGGCCCGCCTCATAGCAGGCAATGGTTTTGTGCTCGGCACCGTGGTAGCAGAACATGCGGTGAATTTCTTTCACACGGCTGACGGCGGCCATATAGCCCACCAGAATGGCAATTTTCAAAACGCCCTCCAGCAGGGTTTTGGCGCCGCCCAGCGGCACCAGCCTGGCCAGGCCGCCCACCAGCAGCGTGGGCAGCATCAGAAACAGCACAATAGCCAGCGCCACGCCGGCAAAGCTGGCAACGCCCATCAAAATGGCCTCGCCCTTTTCCCCCAGGTGCTGTTCCACCCAGCGGTCAAATTTTGATTCGCTCTCCTCTTTTTCTTCCTCTGTCATGGAAATATCGGCGCTGCGCATCAGGCAGCGGTAACCCACCACAAGGTTTTCGGCCATGTTGTAAATACCGCGCACAAAGGGCCATTTCTGCCATGGCTTCATCACAACGGGGGTCACTTCCGTCTCAATGCCGCCGTCCGGGCGGCGCACGGCGATGCACATGGCCTTGGGCCCGCGCATCATCACGCCTTCCATCAGGGCCTGCCCGCCCACGGTGGTTTTGAATTTTTCTTTAATTTCGTTTGCCAAAAAAGGTTCCTTTCCGCCCGGCCGGCCGGGCTGTTCATTCGGCGGAATGCGCCTTGGGTGCCTCCAGCGGCAGGCGCACCGTCACAGTGGTGCCCCGGCCCACTTCGCTTTGCAGGTTCAGGCTGCCGCCATGGGCCGTGACAATTTCATCCACCACGGCAAGGCCAATGCCGCTGCCGCGCACGGCGCCTTTGCCCTTGTAAAATTTTGTTTTGACGTTTTCCAAATCTTCCGGGGCGATGCCGCGCCCCTCATCGGTGAAATTCAGAAAGGCGTTGTGCCCATCCTGTAAAAGCTCTACCGTAATGGTGCCGCCGGGCGGGGAATACTTAACCGCATTGTCCAGCACATTGATGAACACCTGCTTGAGGCGCGCGGCGTCTGCGTGCACGGGCACGGGGGCCTCCGGCTCTTCCCAGCGCAGGGTAAGGCCCTCCTGCATGGCGCGCGGCGTCATGGTAAGCACCGCATCGCTCACTTCCGCGGCAAGGTCCAGCTTTTCACATTCCAACGTAAGGCCGTTCTGCATGCGGGAAAAATCCAAAAGCTCCTCCACCATATCGTACAGCCTGTCCGTCTCGCTGGCAATCACCTGCACGCCGCGCTGGTAGTTCGGGTCTGCCGGGTCGCGGATGGTGGCCATCGTCTCCACCCAGCCCTTGATCGACGTGAGGGGGGTGCGAAGCTCGTGCGACACAGAGGAGATGAACTCATTCTTGATGCGCTCGGTCTTGTCCAGTTCGCCCGCCATATGGTTGATGGTATCGGCCAGCTTGCCTATCTCGTCGTCATATTTGTTCGAGATGCGCATGTCCAGGTTGCCCTGCGCCATTTTGGCCGCCATCTGCCCAATTTCGTCAATGGGGCGCACAATGCTTCGCACAAAGAACATGCCGCTCCACACGCTGAACACCAGAATGGCAGCCGCCACCGAGAGGCTGAGCACCGCCAGCTTCAGGATGCTTCTGTCCACAAGGGTGAGGCTGGTGACAAGGCGCATGGCCACAATATCGCCCGAGGTAAAGGGCAGCAGCATCGTCACCGCCATCACCTTTTCACCCATTGCCGTGTGGTACACAGCACGCCCCGTGCCCTCTTCACTGGTGTACGCCTCGGCCACATCGCTCCAGCCCTGCTGGTCCGCCGTGGAAAAGCCCGTGGACGACACCGCCATGTGGCCCTGTGCATCCATCAGCATCAGTTCAAAGCGGTCTTTTTCTTCAAATTGCTCCACCATGCGGCGCACGGCGGCGCTGCGGCTCTCTTCCGTCTGGGTGCCCATCACAGAGAGCTGGGTGGAAAGCGTATTGGCCCGCGTATACAGCGCGCGGGCCGTGCCGTCGTAGTAATTGGTGATGGTAAAATACAAAAACACGGCCTCTGCCAGGCACAGCGCAATAAGGGTGAGCAAAAGGCTGCCGCGCACCCAGCGCCGGGTGATGCTGTTCATGCGGCCTGCCCCCCTTTCTGTGCCGCCCGTGCCTGCCCGCGCCCGGCCGCACCGGCCGCGCGCGGGCTGTCAGCTGTTCCAGCGGTAACCGTAGCCCCACACCGTCATGATATGCCGCGGCGCGCTGGGCTCGTCCTCTATTTTCATGCGCAGGCGGCGGATGTTCACATCCACAATCTTGACATCGCCATAATAATTTTCGCCCCATACGCCTTCCAGAATCTTTTCGCGCACCAGCGCCACGCCGGGGTTTGCGAAAAACAACTCCATAATTTGAAATTCCACCTGCGTGAGGTCGATGGGCTCGCCGTTTTTATACAGGATGCGGCTTTTCTGGTCCAGCACAAAGCTGCCGGACACCATGCGCCCCTCAGCCTCCTGGCCGCCGTCCTGCCCGGCCGCACGCGCCACGCGGCGGCACAATGCATCCACGCGCGCCAGCAGCTCGCTAACCGAAAAGGGCTTTGTCATATAATCGTCCGCCCCAATGGAGAGCCCGCGAATTTTATCATCCTCCTGCGATTTTGCGCTGAGCATGATGATGCCGATGCTGTCGCTGTCGCGCCGGATATTTTCACACAGAGAAAATCCGTTCATGCCCGGCAGCATAATATCCAGCACCGCCACATCAAACGGGGCGCTGCCGCCAATCGCGGCCAGGCCCGCCTCCGCGCTGCCTGCCTCTGTCACGTCATAGCCCGCCATGCGAAGGTTCAGGGCAATCACTTCCCGAATTGCCGCCTCGTCCTCTACTACCAGTACTCTGCGCATGCCGTCCACCATCCTTTCCGTATCTCAAAGCGCCAGCGCCCCGGCGCGCAGGGTAAGCGCCTCGCCGGGCGTGCAGTTGGTGTGAAAATAAACCATCACTTTTTGCCCGCCCTCCAGGCTGAGTAATTTTTCATAGCCTCCCAGCGTAGCGTCATCCGGCACCACGCGCACGGTGCACAGGGCCTCGCCCGCCTCATTGCGCAGCACAAAGCTGTTTGCAAAAGGGCCGTCCTGCAGGGCCACCGCATCGCGCCAGCCGGAGGGCAGGCGCAAATAGTACCCTGTGGCCACATCCGCCACGCCATATTCGCGCGCGGGTTCTTCCGCCAGGTAATCGTCCCACTCTATAAAATAGTAGCGCCGCGTGGTGGTTGCAGTGTCTGCGCGGGCCTCCACATGCGCCAGCAGCACGGTGCCGCTGGCTGTGATGCGCGGGCCCAGCGCGTCCGGCAGGCCCATGGTGCGCTCTGTCACCACTTCCCCGCCGGAAACGGGCCAGCTTAGAAGCTGGCCGCCCGTCATGCGAAGCACCTGCTGCGCCGTGCCGCCCGATGCAAGCTGGCCGCTTACCACAATGCCCTGCGCGCGGCCGCTGCGCGTCTCCAAAAGGGCGGTGCAGTGCAAAAAGCTGCTGTTCAGCTGCACCGTCTGCACGCTTTGCAGGCTGCCTGCCATATCGCGCACAGCCTCCAGCGTCAGCAGGCCCGCCTGTGCCGTAGACTGCGCCAGGTACACCTCGCTGGCCCCGTCAGAGTTCAGGTCTGCAATCAAGAATGCCTCGCAGGCCTGCTGGTATTCCATCACCAGCTGGCCGCCGCCATAAGAGTAAATGGTAAGATACTTGTCTGTAAGGTTCGAATTTGCATAGCCTACCACCAGCTGGGCCGCATCCTCACGCAGGCTCACCGTCTGCACCTGGCTGACCTCGGTGGAAAGCCCCTCGGATTCGCACACCACTTCCCATGAATCCCCGGCCTGCTCCAGCACGGCCATGCAAACATTCTGCCCGCTTCTTTCGGCCGTAAAAAAGGCAATGGCCTCGTCTGTGCCGTCGCCGTCCAGGTCTCGCAGGACAATGGGGGAAAGCTCTTCCCCGCCGCGCGGATATTTCATTTGCGGCGTTTCGCCCAGGTGGCTCACCAGCGCCTTCTGCACGGCGCTTTGCAACTGTGTGGGCTGGGGCGCGCGCAGCAGTTCTTCTGCATTTCCGCCCAACGAAACGGTAAAATCGCACCCGGCCAGCACGGCCGAAAGCGCAAGGCACACCGCGCTTAAAACCAGCTTTTTCATGCGCGCCCCCTTCCGGCGCAGCGCGGCAAGGCGCAGCGCGGCCAAGTTTATACACAGGGCATTATACCACTTCGCGCCGCGTTACACAAGGTAAAGCCCCACGCCCATACACAGTGTGCCCACGGCCAGCCCGGCCGCGCAGGCGCTGTTTTTCCCGAAGGAAAACCCGGCCGCCAGCAGCTGTGCAAACGACACCTGCAGCATCACCCCCGCCACCAGCGCCAGCAGGCCGTTCAAAAACAGGGGCGAAAAAAGGCCGCGCAGCAAGCAAAATGCCGCCAGGGCGCCCACCGGCTCTGCCAGGCCCGAACCCAGTGCAAGCGCAAGGCTTTTGGCACGGCTGCGCGTAGCGTAATATACCGGCACGGCAACCGCAATGCCCTCCGGGATATTGTGCAGGGCAATGGCCAGCGCAAGCGATGGGCCCAGGGCGCTGCTTGCCGCATTGGTGAACAGCGTAAGAATGCCCTCGGGCAGGTTGTGCAGCACAATGGCGGCCATGGTGGCAAGCGCGCCGCGCAGGGCGGCCGCACGCGTTTTGCTGGGCACTGAAAGGCGCCGGGCAAGCGCTTCTTCGCCCGGCAGGCTTTTTTCCAGCAGCCACGCAACCAGCATGCCAGCCGCACACAGGCTGGCACAGCGCAGCGCGGCCCCCACCTGCACAGCGCCAGCATTGGCATAGGCCTCCACCGCGCTGGGCAGCATTTCAGAAAGCGACACCGTCATCATCACCCCGGCCGCAAACCCCTGTGAAAAGGCCATCACGCGCGGGCCGGGCGCGCGCACCATCCACACCACCAGCCCGCCAAGCCCCGTTGAGAGGCCCGCCAGTGTGGTGAGCAAAAGCGCCGTGTGCATATCCATCCCTTCCTTTCCTCACAAAGAAGGATATGCAGGGCCCGGCGCCGCTATTGCAGGGCCAGCACGCCCTTGGTGATGATGCCCTCCACCACCGTGGCCATTTCGTCCGGCGCAAGGGGCATGCCCTGCTGCAGCCACTGCCGCAAAAGCCCAATACAGCCGGCCACAAAAAAAGAGAACACATAGTCGTAGCCAAGCCGGCTTTCTTTTCCCACCAGGGCTGCCCATTCGTCCAGCACGCGCTCGCGCACAAGCTGGTTCACTTTATCCACAAAGGCAGTCTCCTGCAGGCCGCACAGCAAAACACGGCAAATATCCGCATTCTGCGCCACAAAGTGAAAAATGCCGCGCATGGGCGTGGCCGCATCCGTCACCCGGTAGCCTGCCTGTGCGCCGCTGCGCAGCAGCATTTCGCCGGGACGGAACGACTCCAGCATGTCTTCAAACTGCGCCATCAGTTCATTTACAATTTCATCCAGCAGGGCGCGCACATCCGGATAATGCAGGTAAAACGTCCCCCTGTTGATATTGCATGCCTCGCAAAGCTCTTTGACCGTGATTTCCTGCAGGGGCTTTTTTCCCAGCAGGCCTGTGAGGGCTGTGCGAAGCTGCGCTTTTGTTTTTAAAACACGGCGGTCTTGTGCGCGCGGCATGGCAATTCTTCCTTTCACGATTTATTTACAATTCTAATGAACACAAACGATATTCTTTGTCGATTTATCGGCACGAGCGGGCCTATTTGGCGATTGCTTCCCTTCCATGATTTCATTATAATAAATTTAACATTTTAATCAACACTGCGTTTATTACTGAGCAGCTTGTCTGTTTTTTGGAAGGAGCTTTCCCATGCCATTTCACCGCCGCGCCCAGCCCGCCGAAGCCGTCAGCGCCCCTGCTGCCCCGCCCACACATTTTGTGGAACTGCGGGACGTGTGTAAATATTATCAGATGGGCACCGTGCGCATCTCTGCCGCAGACCATATCAATTTCTATATTGAAAAGGGCGAATTTTGCGTAATTGTGGGGCCATCCGGCGCGGGCAAAACCACAGTGCTGAATATGCTGGGCGGCATGGACACCTGCGATGAAGGCGAAATTTGGCTGGACGGCCAGCTTGTAAGCCGCTATTCGCCCAAAGAGCTCACGGCTTACCGCAGGTATGACGTGGGCTTTGTATTTCAGTTTTATAACCTTGTGCAGAACTTGACGGCGCTGGAAAATGTGGAACTGGCCAGCGAAATTTGCAAAGAGCCTTTGGACGCGGCCGAGACTTTGGAAGACGTGGGCCTTGCCGGGCGCATGAAAAATTTCCCGGCGCAGCTTTCCGGCGGCGAGCAGCAGCGCGTCTCCATTGCGCGCGCGCTGGCCAAAAACCCGAAGATTCTGCTGTGTGACGAGCCAACCGGCGCGCTGGATTACAAAACCGGCAAACAGGTGCTGAAGCTTTTGCAGGACACCTGCCGCAACACCGGGCGCACCGTCATTGTCATTACGCACAACTCGGCACTCACTGCTATGGCAGACCGCGTCATCCACATCAAAAGCGGCACCGTGACGGCCGTGGAGACGAACCCCGCGCCCACGCCCGTGGAAAGGATCGAATGGTAAATGCGCAGGACGTACCGAAAAAACATTTTGCGCACCGTGCGCGCCAGCCTCTCGCGCTTTTTGGCCATCTTTGCCATTGTGGCGCTGGGCGTGGGCTTTTTATCCGGCCTGCTGGCCAGCCCTGTCGACATGCGCCTTTCAGCGGATGATTATTGCCGCGCGCTGAATCTTTATGATATTAAAATTCAGGCTACCCAGGGCCTGACAGAGGGCGACCTTAACGCTGTGCGCAGCACGGAAGGTGTTGGCGCAGTGATGCCTGCCTATGATATGGACCTGATGCTGAAGAGCCAGACGGGTGAAACTTTGACCACCCGGCTGATGAGCATTCCCGGCGATGGCGTTGAAGAAGAAGATAAGCTGAACGACCTTGTGCTGGTAGATGGAAGGATGCCCTCTGCCCCCGATGAAATTGTTGTGGGCCTGACCAAAGATTTTTCTGGCGACCGCCCGCAGGTGGGCGATATATTAACTGTAAGCGCAGATAACGAAGAAAGCATCTCGGACGCCCTGCCCGATTCTTTCACCGTGGTGGGCACCGTGCGCTCTGCCGCCTATTTTTCGGTAGAAACCGAATATACCAATGTGGGCACGGGCACCATTGCCCTGTTTGCCTATGCCAATGACAGCGCCTTTGAGATGGATTATTACACCACCTTCTACATTGCGGTAGACGGCGCGCGCGAGCTGAACTCTTTTTCTTCCGCCTATGAAGAAAAGGTGGGGCAGGTGTATGCCCGGCTGGATGCCATAAAGGACGAGCGGGCCAAATTGCGGTATGACGAGATTGTGGGTGAGGCACAGGCCCAGTTGGACGACGCCCGGGCAGAATACGAGAAGGGCAAGGCGGAAGCCGAAGCCGAACTGGCGGATGCCGCGCAAGAACTGGAGACAGGCCGGGCCGAGCTGGCGGATGCAGAAGCCCAGCTTGCCAGCGCAAAAAAGGAAATTGATGACGGCCAGGCCCAGCTGGACGCGGGGCGCGCCCAACTGAATGCACAGCTGCCGGGCTACCGCCAGCAGATTGCAGACGGCTATGCCCAGATTGAAAGCGCCCAGGCCCAGATAGACGAAAACCAGGCCCTGCTGGACGAAGCCAAAGCCCCGCTGGCAGCATTAAAGCAGGGCAAAGACCAATTTTGGAATGTGGCCGTGCCGCAGCTGAGCGCCGCTTTCCCCAGTTTGGGCACTGCCTTGGCAAACATTGAGGGCGCCGCAGAGCAGACGGATAGCGCCACCATCCAGGCCATTGACCTGATCACCCAATTTGTGGAGGACATTCCGGCTTCCGGCTCCGGCCAGGGCGGCACAGACCCCGGCCAGGGCGGCACAGACCCCGGTCAGGGCGGCACAGACCCCGGCCAGGGCGGTACAGACCCCGGTCAGGGCGGCATTGACCCCGGCCAGGGCGGCATTGACCAGGGCCTGTTGGATGAGTATCTGCAGCAGTTTCAGAAAATAAAATCTGGCCTTGAGGCCTTAGCGGCCCAAGAGCCTCCCACCACATTGGACGAGGCCCTTGCCCAGCTGGACACACAGCAGGCCGCACTGGACGCGGGCCAGGCAAAGCTGACGCAGGAACTGGCCAACCTGCAGGCCAGCGAGCAGCAGCTGAACCAAACCGTTGCCTCGGCCCAGGCATCGTTCGATGCCGCAGAGGCCAAGCTGGCGGATGCGCGCCAGCAGTATACCGATGGGATGGTTGAGCTGGAAAACGGCCGGCGGGAACTGGCCGACGGCGAACAGGCATACGAAGAGGGCAAAGCCGAGGCACAGGCAGAGCTGGACGATGCCTGGGAGCAGATTCTGGATGCAGAAAGCGATGTGCGGGAAATTGAACAGGGCAAGTGGATTCTGGGAGACCGCGATGATAATGTAAGTTTTTCCAGCTATGACAGCAACGCCCAGCGCATCGCCAACATCGCCACCGTATTTCCGGTGTTTTTCTTCCTGGTGGCCGCCTTGGTGGCGCTTACCACCATGACCCGCATGGTAGAGGAAGAGCGCCTGCAAATTGGCACCATGAAAGCGCTGGGCTATTCCCGGGGAAAAATTGCCGCAAAATACCTGCTATATGCGCTTGCCGCCAGCCTGGCTGGCAGCGCGGTGGGAATGGTTATTGGAATGCAGCTGTTCCCGAGCATCATTTTAAATGCCTACAATATCATGTATGACCTGCCGGTTCTGAAAACGCCTTTCAACACGCTTTTCGGCGCCATTGCCACGGGCACTGCGGTTGCCTGCACCCTGCTGGCCACCCTGAATGCCTGCTGGGCCGAACTGCGTGAACAGCCCGCCAGCCTGATGCTGCCAAAGGCGCCGAAAGCGGGCAAGCGCATTTTGCTGGAGCATATCCGCCCCGTCTGGCGGCGCATGCGTTTTACCCATAAGGTAACGGCCCGCAACCTGTTCCTGTATAAAAAGCGCTTTTTCATGACAGTGGTGGGCATTGCGGGCTGCACCGCCCTGTTGGTGACGGGCTTCGGTGTGCGGGATTCTATCTCGAACATTGTAGAAAAACAATTTGACGATTTGGCGCACTATCAGCTGATGGTGTCGATTCAGGATGAAAGCGCCACCCAGGGCAAAGAGCTGCAAGCGCTGCTGAACGACACTTCCCGCATCACGGGTTACCTGCCCGTGGCCCAGCAAGATGTGACGGTGGTGCCCGAAGGCGATGCAGCGGCAGACAACCTGTACATCACCGTACCCACAGATACGGCGGCGATGAACGATTACTTTACATTCCGCCACCGGAATGGCGGCGGCTCGATAGAGCTGGGCGAGGGCTCGGTGATTATTACCGAGAAGCTGGCCGAGCGGCAGGGCCTTAAGGCGGGCGACATCATCACGGTAGAGGATGCCGACGGGAACACCGCAAGTTTTACCATCACCGACGTTTGCGAAAACTATATTTCCCATTACCTTTATATGAGTGCCGGTGTCTATGAGGCGGCATTTGGCAAAGCGCCAGAAACAAACCTGCTTTTGTGCCAGCTGGCCGACGGCATGGATGAAGACCCGCAGGCGGAAGAGGCCCTTGCCACGGAACTGCTTCAATGCCGGGACGTTGCAGGCGCGCAGTTCACGCACGAACTTACCGCCAGCTTCAGCCAAAGCCTGGGCAGCATCAATTACATTGTTGTGGTGCTGATTATAGCGGCCGGTGCGCTGGCCTTTGTGGTGTTGTACAACCTTACCAACATCAATATTTCGGAACGCGCGAAAGAGCTGGCCACCATCAAGGTGCTGGGTTTCTATGATTCCGAGGTGGGCGCCTATATCTACCGTGAAACTTCGCTGCTCACCCTGATTGGCACAGCCTGCGGCCTTGCATTTGGCGTGGCGCTGCACACATTCGTCATTCGCACGGCCGAGGTGGATATGGTTATGTTCGGCCGCTCCATTTACCCGCTAAGCTTCGTCTGGTCGGCCTTGCTCACCATCCTGTTCAGCCTGCTGGTTAACGCCGTGATGTATCGAAAGCTCAAGGCCATCAGCATGGTAGAAAGCATGAAGGCCCCGGAATAAGCCTTGCACAGCCGGTGCCCTGCACCGCACTTTTGCCCCGGGCAGGCCTGCCCGGGGCTTTTTATGCCCTGTTCCGCCCCGGGCGGCAACTTTTTCTTGACTTTCGGCAAGACAGAGGTTATAATCAAAAAAGTTTGAAATTCAAACTTTGAAGTTCAAAGCATTAAAAAGGAAGACCCTATGCCACAAATGACGCCAAAAGAGCAAAAACTGAACGATTTTCTGGTGGGCGTGTTCAACGACATTCTTCGGCTGGAGGAGGCCAATTTACGGCAAAGCTGCGGCAATCTTTCGGTAACAGAGCTGCATGTGCTGGACGCCGTGGCCCGCTGCGGCCCGCTGTGCGGCATGGCGGATATTGCCGCCGCGCTGAAGGTAACGGCCGGCACAGCCACCGTTGCCGTAAAAACGCTGGAGCAAAAGGGCTATTTGGTGCGCACGCGCCACAAAACAGATAAGCGCCGCGTCACCGTCTCCCTCACCGGGGCCGCACAGGCCGTGCTGGCCCATCACGAGGCCTTTCACGCCGGCCTGGTGCGCGCCGTGGCGCAGGGGCTGCCCGTGGATGAGCTGGACGCCCTGGGCAGCGCGCTGGCGCGCCTGCACCACTATTTCAACACTTTGTGACACAGGCCATTGCAAGGAGGAAACCTATGATTCGCATCATCACCGACTCCACCGCAGATTTCCCGCAAAACGAGGCACAGGCGCTGGGCCTGCGCGTCATTCCTTTGCAGGTCAATATCGACGGCGAAATGTACCGCGACGGGCTGGACCTGGAACCCGAGAGCTTTTACGAGATGCTGGCCGAGGCAAAAAACCTGCCCACCACCAGCCAGCCCTCGCCGGAACAATTTCTGACAGAGTTCGAACAGGCAAAACAGGCGGGCGACGAGGTGGTGTGCATCACGCTCTCGGGCGAGCTTTCCGGCACGCTGCAAAGCGCCATGATTGCCCGCGAAGAAGTGGGGTATGCCCCCATTCACATTGTGGATTCCCGCAACGTCACCCTGGCCGAACAGCTGCTGGTGCGCCGCGCGTGCAACCTTGCGTCGGCCGGCCTCACGGCGGCCGACATCACGCAGGACCTTGAGGCCGCGCGCGAGCGCATTCGCCTTCTTGCCATTGTAGACACCCTGAAATATCTGCATAAGGGCGGCCGCCTCTCTGGCGCTGCAGCCCTTGCGGGCGGCCTGCTGGGCGTAAAGCCGGTTGTGGGCATCACCGACGGCAAGCTGGGCATGATGGGCAAGGCGCGCGGCATGGCCGGGGCCTATGTGGCGCTGTTCAAGCTGATTGAAGAGCAGGGCGGCATCGACGAGGCCGAGCCCTACCTTGTGGGGTATACCGGCAGCCGCGCGCAGGCCACGCCCTTTGTGCGCTTTGTGTCGCAGAACCTGGGGCTGGAAAGGCCGCCCGTCCTGCCCATTGGCACAGTGATTGGCACCCATGCAGGCCCCGGCGCGGCCGGCATTGCCTTTTTTGCCAAAGAGGGCTAATAACTGCGGGCGCTGCGCGCAAAAGCTGCATACAGCCAAAAAGCATGACAGATAAAAAATATTAAACCCAGGGCCCTGGCACTGTGGCAGAAAGCATGGGCACCCTTTCTTTTCTGTTAGATTGTGTTACAAATAAACTTGATAGGCTGAAATGAAAGGCTGGGGAAGCGCGTGGAAAATCAGGATGTAAAAAACGGCATCACAGATAAAAGGCTGAAAGAAAACTTTGGCAATTTGGCCATTTCCCTGCTGGTGCAGAAAAACCTTATTTCCGCTTCGAAAGACTTGCGGCATTTGATGGTGGAATTTGGGTATTTGTTTCTCGACAACCGGAGTGGGCCCCAAGCCATGTTCAAGCTCACCACCCCAAAAAGGTTTCTGCACCCGCAGCGAACCTTCTATTTTGGCACGCAAAACGGGCACCTGCTTTTACTGAACGGGCAATTTACCGAGGCGGCTTTTCGAAAAATTCAACATGACATGTTCATCATGCATGGAATAGATGCCAAGGCCGTAAACCCGCAGGAATATCTTATGGAACTTTCTTAAAGGCCTCTCCGCCGGTGCTTTCAAAACAAAATATCTTTTGCACGGCAAGCGGTGCGGCATTGCCTGCCAACATCAAAAAACGCCCCATCCAAACGGATGGGGCGTTGTAACATTCTGGAAGAAAAGCTTATTTCAGCTCTACCTTCGCGCCGGCGTCTTCCAGCTTCTTCTTCATCTCTTCGGCGTCGTTCTTCGCAACAGCCTCTTTCAGGGTCTTCGGGGCGTTGTCCACCAGTTCCTTCGCTTCCTTCAGGCCCAGGCCGGTAACTTCCTTCACCGTCTTGATAACGGCCATCTTGTTGGCGCCCACTTCGGCCAGCACAACGTCGAACTCCGTCTTCTCTTCTGCAGCAGGGGCAGCGCCGGCAGCGGCAGCAGGGGCAGCGGCAACGGCAGAAACGCCGAACTCTTCGCAATAGGTGTCGATGAGCTCTTTCAGCTCAAGGATGGACAAACCCTTGATCTCGTCAAGGATGGCAGTGATCTTCTCAGAAGCCATGATAATACCTCCAATTTTATGTGTTGTTCTGTTTCATACAATTTACAGCGCGCAGGCTCAGGCAGCAGGCTCTTCCTGCTTATCCACATAGGCCTGCATGGCAACGGCAAGGCCGCTGAGCGTGCTGGTAAGCGCGCCGGCAAACATGGACAGCATGCCCTTGTAATCCGGCAGTTTGGCAATGGCGGTAAGCTCGGCCTCATCCAGCACCTTACCCTCCATATAGCCGCTCTTCAAAGAGAACTTGCCCTTAGAGCCCTCTGCAAACTTGTTCAGAATGCGGGCGGCAGCCGTGGGGTCCTCTTTGGAAACGGCCAGCGCAGTGGAGCCCTTCAGCACATCGGCCAGCCCGGCCAGGCCCGTCTCCTTCACGGCAAGGCGCAGCATCGTGTTTTTCACCACGAAATACTCCACGCCCGCCTCGCGCAGCTCTTTGCGCAGCTTAGTGTCGTCGGCCACGTTGATGCCCTTGTAATCTACAATTACACCGGCCACGGAGCTCTCCATCTTTTCGCGCAGAGAAGCAACGAACGCTTCTTTTTCCTTCAGGATTTTTTCACTCGGCAAAGTATTTCACCTCGTTTCCAATTTGAAATTTCCATCTCAAAGACAGAAAGGGTGCAAAAAAGCCTCTTTCTCCCGCGAGAAAGAGGCCAAAAATACAAAGCATTTTTGCACGTTTCTCGGCAGGCGGGAAGCCCCATTACGCCTTTCGGCACCTGCTGTCTTTAAAACAGCTTAATCAGTATAGCATGCATCTGGCCGCATGTCAATACCTTTTCACGGCCTGCATGTCCTGCCCCTGTAGGACTACAATAGATCTTGGACAGAGGAAGAAAAAGGATGAAGGATAAGGCCTCATCGGTTATAGTTGAGTTACCACACACCAACTGTACGAGAGGAGACCATATCCTTCATGAGCAAGAGTATAACACAGGACATGCGGTATCGGCAATCCCTGATGAAGTACGCAGAAAAATATGGCGTCAGCCAGGCCAGCCGGAAATATAACAAAAGCCGGTCGTATATTTACTTCTGGAGGGCGCGCTGGAACGGGACACCAGAGTCATTGGCTTGCCGGTCCCGTCGGCCCCATAGCCATCCCAATCAGCACACAGAGGCGGAGATGAAGCTGATTCGAGACATGCGCCGCCGCAATCCAAATCTGGGCATGATGGAGCTGTGGTACCGGCTGCGGCAGCGGGGCTACACCCGCCGCCCGGAGAGCCTGTTCCGGGTAATGAAAAAGCTGGGGCTGTTCCCTCCAAAAGAGAAGAAACCGGCCTACAAGCCAAAGCCCTACCAACAGATGACCTATCCCGGACAGCGTATCCAGGTAGATGTGAAGGTGGTCCCACGCCGCTGCATCGCAGACCCTGAGCTGCGCCTATATCAATACACTGCTATTGACGAGTTCACACGCCTGCGCTTCCTGGCTGCCTACCCGGAGCAGTCCACCTATTCCTCTGCGGATTTTCTGAAAAAGTTGTTCAAGTGGTATGCCCGCCGAGGTATCCGCGTGGAATGCGTCCAGACGGATAACGGCTTTGAATTTACCAATCGTTTCTCCAACAGCAAGCGGGATTTCCCTACTCTGTTTGAGACCACTGCCTCCCAACTGGGGATCCGTCACAAGCTCATTCGCCCCTATACTCCACGCCACAACGGTAAAGTGGAGCGTAGTCACCGCGAGGATCAGAAGCGCTTCTATTCCTGCCATAGTTTTTACTCCCTGGATGACTTCGCCAGGCAGCTCGCTGTCCACAACCGCCGCTCCAACAACTTACCTATGAGGCCCTTAAACTACTGCACTCCTTCCCAGTTCGCCGTCCAATTTGTTTGACAAACCTACAGCGGGGTGCAAAGAAAGACGGGAACAACCCGGCCGCCATGAGCAAAACGCCGCCC